>MDTD01092136.1_pt1 | contig 11085 bp, 7 predicted proteins | sample 811221 | NCBI WGS metagenome assembly MDTD01 (sample SAMN05326646, study PRJNA326480) | marine metagenome | isolation source: seawater | place: Pacific Ocean: South West | collected 2011
CTTTCCGAGGGAGCAGATGGTGCTCTAGGCGGAATGGCGAGCGGCGCTCCTATAAGCGTTAGAATCACCTTCAAGCCACCTAGCGGAATTTCATTACCTCAAGAAACATTCAATCAAGTTACTGGGCTTATGGAAGAACTTGCAATTGAGGGTAGACACGACCCCGTAATTGCCCCAAGAGCCAGACCAGTTGTAGAAGCTGTTGCAAGATTAGTCATTCTGGATTTGGGAATTCAAGGAGGTTACATTGATGGCTGACATAACTGTTCACAAATTCGGTGGCTCATGCCTCAGAGAAAAAGAGGATATTGAACGAATTGCTGAGATTATCAAACAAAGTAGTGATAGACCAGTAATAGTAGTTTCAGCCCTTTGGGGAATGACAGACAGGCTAATTCGTGCAGAAAACGATCCAACGTATGCAGGTAGATTAGTTCAGGATTTAAGATCTCAACATCTTATATTCGCACCGGGTTTAGATCTGGGACCATTCGGGTATTTATTCGAAAAAGTCATTTCTGGTATTGAGAATAACCTCTTGGAGTATACCTCCGGCGAAGCTTCTTCAAACTGCAAAAACCTAATTCTTGCCGCAGGAGAAAGGTTGAGTGCACTCGCAGTAGCTCACAAATTAAGAGATACAGGTGTTGATGAAGCCCATCCGATTGGAGCAGAAGACATCGGTTTGAAATTAAAAGGCAGAACTGGTGCAACTGAAATTGACATAGATATGTCTTCAAAATATTTGGATAGGGAGAAACTTACTGGAATTCCAATACTAACTGGATGGTTTGGAGAGGGAGAAGATGGAAATATTGCAGTCTTATCTAGAGGTGGATCTGATCACTCAGCAGCAGCCTTCGCAAACCTTCTCGATGCTAGAAAACTGATATTGTGGAAAGACGTTGATGGCATAAAGAGGTTAAATCCACGTTGGGGCTTAGACACTCCAAGTATACCTTATCTAGGCTATGAACAAGCATACGAATTATCAATGCATGGCACTCCAATAATTCACAGAGCAACCGTTTCACCAATAAGTGAATTAGGAATACCGGTGGAGGTCAGAAATTTCCACAATCCAACCTCAGAACCACCTACTATTATAGGGCCTGACTTAATCAAGAAAGGAGTCATTGCAATAGGGTGCCACCCAGGCGTAGCAGTGATTTCAGATGATAAACCACTGAGCAGCTTGCTGTTGTCGAAAATTGAAGAATACGAAATCACACCATGGTTGATGAAATCTACTCCTGAGAGTATGAAATTAGTAATACCTACCTTTGATTTTGATAGACTCGAAGAATATGTTCAGGGGAAAACTGAATTCAAAACTGCAATGGTATCGATTATAGGAGATTGCAAAGTACCCAGCGAGTATGAAATTGTATCAAAAAATGAATTCGCCACTCGAATCATCATAGAATGTGAAAACTTATCTCAAGAGATAAGAAATTTGTATCATTCTTTATTCTCTCTCCAAGACTGCAAGTGAGTTGGTAAATCTAAAGCGAACAATCCCCCAACTACTAAGAATACAAACAGTGTTCCAAGCGCCACTCCATAAACTGATATTAATTCAACCGACTCTTCCATTCTGAGTGCTATTTGCTCTGAAAATAGGGACACGATCGCAGGTAAAATTGTGTTTACAGATAGTACTAACATGGCCAACGCTCCAGCGATAATTGGGTTAATTATCAGTGACCGATGATACTTTCCAATGATTTTCTTTACGTTCATTACATACACTTCTCTAGTTCTTATCGAGGTATCTAACATACTGAATCTAAGAACACCGTTGGACAATTCGAAATACATCACAAGTAAAACTGCATAGGTAACTACGAGGATAGTTAGTAGGAAATCGCTGTCACCTAGACCGAATATATCTTGTGAAAGTGAGACCTTTGATGATGCAAATCTCATTACTGATAGTATGAATAGAACATAAGATATTAGCAGATATCTAGCATCTCTACTCATCGTTCCCCAAAAGCCAGTTCCAATAGCCCCAACTACTACGATTAGTTGCAATATATTTGCAATTCCAATTGAACCCGTTATTGCATACCAAAGGGTTCCAACAGCAGGTGTTACGATGTAAGTTAGGATACCTAGAGCGATTAAAACACCATAACATCCAAGTTGTAGATTCTGAACCATTTTATCTGCTGGTAAGAATTTCATTTTTGGAACAAGGGGCCCCCCTAGTAAACTTTCAACAAATGAAGGTATTTCCACACCAGGGATTGCGTCTTTAGGAATTTCTGAACCACCGGACATTTTACCGGCTAGTTTTTTTCTTGAGGGTGCAGATGAGCGTACTGTTTTGCCATCGTATAGATGTGATGTATCTCCGGATTTATTTGCCATAGTAAAAACCTCTAGAATCCTCTTGCTCCGGCAAGCGCGGTCGACAACAGCATGTCTGGCTCCCAATCCATAATGTTGACACCTAAGCCTCGTAATTCGCTTATGAGAACATCTCTTTCTGTTTTTAGAACCTCATAACCCGTTCTATCTAGTCTTCTAGCGTCGAATTCAAACTCAAGGCTAGAAGGGGACAGAACAGTTACATCGAAATCCCTAGCTCTAAAATCTCTTAGAGCATTGACAATCGTAGGGTCATCCTCTAGGTTTGATAGAACTATAATTGGGCTTCCTTTGTTTATGTGTGGAAGAATCCTGTTTACAACCACCTGTAAGGGAATATTGCCTTTCGCCATTGCTCCAGCTAACTTTGTCAAAATAACATACAATTGCTTCTTTCCTGTATCACGATCTATGCTAACAACCTCATCACCGTAGGTAATCAAACCTACTGAGTCTCTTCGCCCTAAGAAATATTTAGCTAGACTAGCAGCCGCTCTAGTGGAATACACTAGCGCGTTTCGGGAAACTGGGCCTGTCTCAGAAACAGCCCTTGAATCAACAATCAAGATAATATCGCTTACAGCATCTCTTTCCCTTTCATTTACCATCAAGCGACCACTGCGAGCATACGCTGACCAATTTATTGCTCTAAATGAGTCCCCATCGAAATACTCTCTCAAGGAATAAAATTCGGACCCTGGACCCGGTTGACGAATGTTAACCGCTCCTGTGAAAATCTTTGGGACTCTAGATTTAACAAAGGTGTCTTTCAAATCCTCCATCTTGGGAAACACCAGGAAGTCATTGTAGACATGCAATTCCTTTTCCTTGTGAAATAAGCCAAACGGATCTTGAACCCTTACAGCAACAGGCCCTAAACTATAGAATCCTCGCAGTGGGCACTCAACAGTATATTCGATGAAGGTCTCTCTCCTTGGCCCCAGTTCCATCAAAATATAATTCGCACCATCCTTTATTCTCATAACCTCGGGAACACGATCCTTTACCTCTAAAATTTTGCCAAGGGCCGAATGGTTCTGCATTCTTAGTGTTACAGAAACTTCACCATCTTCAAAAATTCTCGCACTGGACAACTTACGCATAGCAGACACGTTAGACAAAGATATGCCCTCCTCTCCAGTCCATTCTTCGGCACGACGACCACTCGCAGCAACATCAGCATGTCCTCCAAACAATGCAGCCCATGTAAGGAATACAAAAATCACAACTGCTATGGTCACTAATTGAGAATTCCTCAATGTCAAACCTAGCAAATACATTGCTACGGCCAATGACCCTAACATTGCACTTTTGCGACTCCACATACTACGTCACCTTGGATAATTTGAGTGAAATATCAGACTGTTGGAACAGGTACTTCTCTCAAGATTGTTTGGATTACTTCTCCCGACTCTAAACCTTTAATCTGGTGTTCTGGTTTCAAAATAATTCTGTGAGCTAGAGCAAGTTCAGAAACTGTCTTTATGTCATCCGGTGTAACGAAATCACGACCTCGTAAAGCAGCGGCTGCTCGGGAGGTTTTCAGAAGTGCCTGAGAACCACGAGGTGAAGAACCGACCAATACTCTTGGGTCCTCTCTTGTTCTTGTTACAATTTCAACCATATACATTCTCAGAGCTGGGTCGACATAAATGTCTTCACAAGCCTGTTGCATTGCAATTACGCGCTGCGGGTCGGTTATTACGTCGACGTCTACTGCATCCTTTCCACGATTGATACGTCTAGCGAGAATCTCATCTTCATCGGCACGATCTGGATAACCTACACTCATCTTGAACATAAAACGGTCCAATTGAGCTTCAGGTAGTGGATAAGTACCTTCCTGTTCTACAGGGTTTTGTGTTGCCATAACGATGAACGGTGCTGGTAATTTATGAGTGACTGTTCCAATAGTCACCTGCTTTTCCTGCATTGCCTCAAGCAGAGCTGCTTGGGTTTTAGGAGGAGCACGATTTATTTCGTCAGCAAGTAGTAAGTTGCAGAACAACGGACCAGGTTTGAATGTAAATTCTCCTTTCTTTGCATCGTAAATATTAGTTCCTGTAATGTCTGCTGGTAACAAATCCGGTGTGAACTGAACACGTTTGAAATCACACCCTAAGGCGTCTGCAAACGTATTTGTCATCAAAGTCTTCGCTAGTCCGGGGTAATCTTCGAATAGCAAATTTCCATTAGACAATATATTAATCAATACATTGTCAATAACGTGGCTTTTTCCTATAATTACCTTCTGAACTTCGGCACTGATTGCCTGAGCAATGGCTCCTACTGCTTGGAGACGCTCGCGGACTTCAGGGCTACTTTGGTGTCTAGGCTGTGCCTGTGCCGGGGCTGGTGCTGCAGGGACTGGTGCCGGAGCTGCTGGGGCTGGTGCCGGAGCTGCCGGAGCCGCTGGAGCAGGCGCTTGAGGCGCTGCTGGGGCTGGTGTCACTGCTGGCATTCCTGCTGGTGCAGGTGGGGCCGGCGCAGGGGGGGCTGCTGGTGGTGGTGGTGCTGGCTGCATGTGTTTTTTACCTCCTTAGTTTACTTTCCCCAACGTCGAATTTGCTGCAATAATTGCCTCAATTCTTCATTGGAATAGGAACGTTGTTGAGAATACAACAACTCTATCAGGCGAGGGTCTTTGACCATTGATTGAACCTCGCTGGGTGTTTTTCTAATCATCTCATCACGCGTGAGATCGTTAAATTGACGAACTTTCGCCATCAAAGATTCTCTAACACGTGGGATGTATTGATTTGGATCAACTTTGTTTGGTCTCTCCCTAAATCTTGTCAAATCAAATACGTGTCTCCAGTTTTCTTTTTCTGGAACTACCATAATTGCGATAGATAAAAGAGCAACTAAATTTAGAATTATCAGCCACTTTAGTAGAGTATCACTGGTAAGCATTACAATTGCTCCAATAGCTTCAGTAAACGGTGATGATACAGCTGACGTTACATGTCTTGATTCATCAAATACGATGTAAAAATTACTATTTTCACTAGTGATAACGGTTGATATCTCTTCGTTATCGTGCTCCATCATATCCCTGATCATTGTTACGAAGTAATCTTGATTGCCATTCCACTCTGTACTTCCAGTGCCGTTGTTTGACAACAAAGAATCCCAACAAGGTCGCTGATCATAAAATACGGATTCACACTGTTCTTTGCCGGTGACTTCTGCATCAGCATCGTCCCAAAGGTGGTTTGCAAAAACCGAATGGTCGGAAATGAAGACTATGCTACCGGTTACATCAACTTCACCCTCGCGCACGCCCTTAATTTGGTCAACTACTTCGATTCCTGGATAATCCATTCTTACTATCAGTCCGGTGTTATTTCCTCCAAGAACAGGGTTGTTGCGGTTATTAGGATCCATATCTTCTCTAGCGATGAAAGCCGAACCCGAGGCATGTGCTAATATCTTGGTATCTCTTGTTGAGTCATCAGCGTTTTCAAGGACCTGAATTGCTGTTGGTCTATGGAACAGTATAGGAAGCGCACATTTGTCGTATTTGCTGCTGTCTTCTAGATCATCGTTTGTGCAATACTCTCTTCTTTCAAACTGGTCATCCCACACTTTGTTGACGCCTGCAACAGCCCAAACTTTCCTTTGATCAGAGGGAGTTTTTTCGCCGTTATCCGTTACTTCATAGTAACGATTGGGGTCGACTACCGGAGCGTCGAAGAATTTCACATCAAATTTTTCGGCGACTGTTTGAGCGTTTGTCGAATTTGCTGCAATAATTACCTTTCCACCCTTCTGCGTAACGAAATCGTGAATGGCATCGGCTTCAGCGTTGTCAAACGGCTTTTCTGGGGCTGCCACAACCAACATAGTTCGATGTGGCTCTCTCCAATCATTAACCAACATAGGGGTTGACATGGTATTAGCAACCACGTAATTCTTGCCTTCATCTCCCAATGATGACCTCATTGTAGAAATCTGTTGATACTGTAAATTTGTGTCTCCATCTGTTACATATGCGGAGTATACTGTATCTTTATTTGATGATGTAATTATAATAATAGTAGTTGATAGTAAAAGTGCAACGATGAAGCCTGCTAATAGCCAAGTCTCTAACTTAACTTTAGATGACTCTCCGTCTGTCATTTCCAGCACCAAATAATCCGCTACGTTGAAACGTAGTATTCATCGGAACTTCACTACACTCATATAGATTATCGTGGCTTGCTCAGATTAAAAAATTGATATCATCTTTAGTATTATAGTATCATTTCTTAATATGACTATTAATTCACTCGATTTTGCCGGAAAACAGCAGCAAATATCACAATTATTACACAAAATAAGAATGAATGTGCAGTTAATGAATTATCTTCAACCTCTAGCCCATTGGAATTTTGGGTCGGTGAATTGTCATCAGATTCCTGTTGAGAATTGTCGCTTTGTGAATTTGAATTACCGTCAACTTCGAACTCAACCTCTCCTGTATAAACGAAACCATTACCTTCGCTGGTTACTGTGATTATAAATTTACAAGTTCTGTCCGGGTGGTTAGATGGAGCAGATAACAAAATCGAGCCAGATTTAGAATCAGATATAGCTGTGCCTTGCTCGATTCCTGAATCACTAGCGTCATAATTCATTTGTGGACATCCGCGGAAAGACATTTCAATTTTGGACAAGGCATCATTGACATTGCCTGAATTTGTAATCGTAACATCGATACTCTCGCTAGTTCCAGACTTGACCTCTGGCCCTAGACCGTTGACTATTGGCTGTATCTCAACCTCAAACCCATAAACTGACGAGAATTGTAATTGTTTTTCTATTTCCTTTGAGTCTATTACTTGATCTCCAAAGTCAAGTGTTGCAGTTAACTTAACGATATCGAAATAAGCGCCTGTCGCATCGTGCAACTCTCCATTCAGTTCACCTGAGCCTGAAATTGTTATCTCAAATGTTTCGTTTGAATTTGCAGCCACATCGACTTTGCCCGGGTCATCAACTTCAAATCCATCATATGTTTCTACTTCAACCTCAAATTCTCCAGGGATTGGGCGAGAATTATCTATCCAGAACTTTATTTTTAAAATAAAAATAAGCCTATTATCCAACTCCATTATTGCTGGTTCATCCTCTTCTTCCCAACCCAAATCCCAACTCGGAGACTGCATTTCTGGTATTTGAGCGCCTCCCAAGGGGCAAAGAGCAACCATTAGAAGAAACGCAACAATGACTTGTCTCACAATGGTTCCTCACAAGCCCTTTTGACTAAAACCTTTATCATATTTCTTCGATATCTAGGTGGTAGAGCAGTATTGTTTACTGGTTTTGTATTGCGGAATATTGCATCGCATATTGCTTTGATATCTCCATTTGATTCCGCTACTTCCTCATCATGTCTTCGAGGAATGCTCTCCAATGCGGTTGTGGCAACTCTTAATGTTGTTCTATCTCCTTTCTTCCAAGCTGCTGCCGCACCTGCTTCAGGGAAATCCCATGAATCTCTTATGCGCAATTTTTTGTATGCGCCAATCCAGTCACCAGCATCTTCAGGCAATGTGACTTTAATCATGAATTCACCAGGTTGTAATACATTTCTAGTCATACCGTCTAATTTGTAAAAATCATTTATTGGAATCACTCTCTGCCCGGTCGGTCCAATCAGGTGAACCGAGGCCCCCAGAACCATCAAACTCGGCGCTATATCCCCTTGATATGTTGCCACACATAATTCATTCTGATTTGGTATAACTCGACAGTCTGCTCCTGTTCCACAATCACATTTGTGGCACCAATCTATACTACTCCTCCACTCTTCGGTCTGATTGAACCAAAAACATCGAGTATCCAGACAAAGATTTCCGCCCAGTGTGGCATTTCTTCTGATTAAGGAAGAAGCCACTTTACTTGCAGATTCTGATACTAGCGGGTGAGCTAAATTAGATTCTGCAAGGTCGTGCAAACGAACCATGCATCCTATCTCTGTTAGAGATATATTCGACAACCCCTCAACACCTGAAAGAGAAATTACGTGAGGTTTTGAATTTATGTGCCATTTGTAGTTTGGGATCAAATCTGTTCCACCTGCAATCCAATCAAATTCATGTCCTGCTTTGATAAGTTGACCTGCAATTTCACAAGCCTCAGATATGGATTTTGGCCTGTGTAATTCAAATGGAGGCATTAGCATTACTTACCACCCGCCATGTGCCTTTGCTCTTTTTTGGTCCATGCGGAACCCGCTAAACCAAGGTTTTCTAACTGGCTGGAGTCAGGTTTTACCGAAATCTTCCAAGTTTCATCTTGTTCCTCCGGTGGCAATGTTGGGTCTAAGCCAAACAACACCCCGTTTAGATAAGGTCCTGTATCTTCCATTCTCTGTCTGCGGGAATCCCTCAACCTGTGCTCGTTAGAGCGCTCCTCTAATTTCTTTTGAAGTTCTGAAAAATCCAAAGTTGGAACAGGCAAATCTCTTGGGTCGTCGAGTTTTAATTTCTTCATTTTCTTTGATATCGCAGCCCAAACCTTGTCTGGTGTCAGTGGCAAATCGTTAATCCTGACACCTATTGCATCGTAAACTGCATTTACAACTGCTGGAAGAATTGGTAATAATGGTCCTTCTCCTGCTTCTTTTGCCCCAAAAGGTCCCTCTGGGTCGCAAGATTCGATTATGATCGGAGTAACATTTGGCATTTCATGTACACTTGGGATCTTGTATTCAAGGAAATTTGGATTTTGTAGATGTCCAGTTCTACCATAGACCATTTGTTCTGATAGGACCTGACCAAGTCCCATATGACAGGAGCCAATAATTTGGCCTTCAACCGCAAGTGGGTTTAGGGCTTTGCCGCAATCATGGGCTGCCCACACATTTGTGCATTTTATCTGACCCGTATCTACATCAACATCGACCTCAGCAACATATGCCGAAAATGAATATGCCGGTGCAAGACCCGCTGCTGCTCCTTTGTGAATACCGCCCATAGGAGGTGTTCTGTATGCACCACTTGCTATGAGAGCGCCAATATCCTCCTGTGATTTATGAAGCGCATCGAGGTATGAAACCCCGATTGTTGGATCTCTTTTAACATAAATACGTCTATCATTTAAAATCAGTTTTTCTGGTTCTACATCCAGAATCTCACCCGCTGCATTCAGAAGTTTTTCTCGAATCTCAAGTGCAGCACCAATTGCTGCATTTGCATTCATGAAAGTTACCCTTGAAGAATATGAACCAAGGTCAACAGGGCTTGTATCACTCTCATGCGATCTCACATGGACCATTTCTAAAGGAAGAGCTAGAACCTCAGCAACAACTTGTGCGACCGCTGTACTGGAACCCTGCCCGATGTCTGCTGCGCCAGTGTGTACGGTAACCCCTCCGTCCATATCGATTTGCAAGTGAACGGTTGCGTGAGGGAAATTATGAGGATCCCAGTGAATTGGTAACCCTGAACCTGAAATGAAAAAACCACAACCGATTCCTATGCCTTTACCTAGTGGTAATTTTCGGAATTTTTCGCTCCAATTACTACCTTCTCTAACCCTTTCCAGAGCTTGACGCATTCCGTTAGAAGTTATCCTAAACCCTGTAATGGTTTTAGAGTGTGGTGGGAGCAAGTTCGCAAGACGTAAATCGACTGGATCTACTTTCAGTTTTTCTGCAATATCGTCTAATCCAACCTCAATTGCACACCTTGTATTAACGGCTCCATGACCTCTCATCGCTCCGCTTGCAGGCTTATTTGTCCAAACTCTTGCACCTGTGTAGTGAAAGGAACCCAGTTCGTAAGGTGCTGTAGCTAATACTCCGTTGTAATACGATGTAACGTGTCCAAAGGATGCGAAGCCGCCTCCGTCGATTAGTGCATCGATTTCAAATCCGGAAATTTTTGCTTCCTCGTTTGCATTAATCTTAACTTCAATGTGGGAGGGATGTCTCCCTCTATTGACCCAAAACACTTCCTCTCTATCGAATGTTATTCTGACAGGTCTTCCTGCCTTTCTGGCTAGTATTGCAGCACACATTTCATGTGGAAATGGATCGGATTTACCACCAAATCCACCTCCAACATACGTTCTTATGACGTTTATTTGATGCATTGGAACTTCCAAAACTGTGGATAGGGCTCTATGAGCGTAGTGAGGAACTTGTTGAGGCGTATACAACTGTAATCGACCATTAGGGTCCCAGTGAGCGACAACGGCATGCGGTTCTGTGAAACCATGATTTACACCCATAAATTTCCATTTTCCACTGTGGAATGCTTGGGTTGTATCTTCTAGACTTCCTCTATCGCCAAACTCTTGGAAAACTCTCTTTTGGACATTTGTTGAGCCGATGTGATAAGGCCCCCTCCAGTGAATAGGCTCATCTACATCAAGAAGACCTTTTTTCGGATCATGAACTGGGTCAAGAACCTCATATTCGATTTTGATGAGCCTTGCAGCATGTCTAGCCGTTTCCTCGTCTACTGCTGCGACACATGCCACCAGGTCACCTACATGCCTTACTTTCTCCACAGCCATTGCATGCTCGTCTTTAGTAACTGGTAGAACTCCGAATTGACTCGGGGCATCAACCCCCGTTGACACAGCGATGACTCCGGGTAATTTTTCAGCTTCTGAAGTATCAACACTTTTCACTCTAGCGTAATGATAAGGCGACCTGATTATTCTGCCAATCAACTCATTGGCCAGTCTTACATCGTCACCATACCATGCTTGTCC
>MDTD01094798.1_pt1 | contig 11084 bp, 10 predicted proteins | sample 811221 | NCBI WGS metagenome assembly MDTD01 (sample SAMN05326646, study PRJNA326480) | marine metagenome | isolation source: seawater | place: Pacific Ocean: South West | collected 2011
CTCAAGTAATTTTCTTTACCAGGTAAGCTAACTGCATTAACTAGAGCATTGTTTTCTTTTTCCTGGTAATTGTTTAGAGCAACTTCAAGCCCTTCAATGTAAGTATTTACACCATTTACAATAGATTGCTTTGCCTGCTGCAACTCACGGTTAATTTGAATAATCAACGGACTTTTATCATTAGCACTTAGCATTAAATTATTACGCTTAAATACTAATTCATTGTATTTATTATACAACTCCCTAAGATTTGGGTTATCTATACCTACGTTGGCAGGCAAAATTTCGTTAATTTTATGACTTTCTAAATGGTCTTTGAGAGCTTTAGCTATTTGCATTTGAATTCCTAAACTAAAAGACTCTTTCCTGCCATCTACTATATTATTTAACGCATTATTGGTTTGAATCTCAGCATTGAATATCTCGTTATCTACCTGAAAGTTAATAGTATTATTTGAAATCGAATCAATACTTTGCCTCAATACATTTAATCTTTCATCTATAAAAGCCAAACTTACTTCAGAGATTTCTCTTTTATCTACAATTTGGTCTTCAGCCAGTACTTGTATTAAGGTATTTAAAATTGACTCATTAAGTTCCTTATTGGTACCTGTGATATTTAAATTAATAATCTCAGAACCCCATTCCCCAGCACCGGCAAAAATATTTAAACTAGAACTTAATCTACTGATCGCATTATTTAATGATGTATTAGTAATCAAATATTCATTATCGACTGAAGATGAGAAAGAATCTTTTGGAATAATTTTAATTTGTCCTAAATCTAACTCTTTATCTTTGGATAAATCAAAATTAATAGGTTCAGAATTTAAAAATACTTGATTATTAGAAATTCTAATCTCCCATTGTTGATTTATATATTTATCGTCTATTTTTATTTGAAATGGAAGATTATCTTTAAATTTTAATTTATTTTTAATTGTACCAACACTATATATTTGGGTTTGTAGATCTAAACTCTTTACAACTTGCCTCAAAATATGCTGAGAAGTAATTACAGCAATGTCATTTACAATAAAATTTCTTTCCATTCCTCCGAAAAGATTAGCTTGCCCACCAGTTAGAAAAGTGGTTGCATCTGAGCCAGTTGTAATTTGTATTTGTGCGGAGCTTTGGTACACAGAATTTGTATAACGCAGGTAGTAATATGAAGATGTTAAGGCAATTATAACTGATAACAAAAACCATGGCCAAAAAAATAAATAATAAGAAATCTCCTTCTTTAAATCTAGCTTATCTTGTTCGAAAAATTGACTTTGATTAAAATCTGTATTATCCATAATCAATTAAAAATTATTATACTTGTGCTTAGTAGTATTGAGGCAACGGAAAGAATTTCAGAAATATTACCAATAAAACCAGCAGATTTTATTTTAGTCTTGCTGGGTTTTACAAGAATAACATCGTTAATTTGAAGATTTTGGTAAGGACCAAGAAGCCAATCAGACTTAGTTAAGTTTATATGGATAGTTTTCTGCTTACCTTCGAATTCACGAATCAAAATAAGGTTTTCTCTATCTGCATCAATAGTCAAACCACCTGCAATTCCGAGACCCTGTAAAAAACTTATTTTTGTATCAGTATAACTGAAAGTTCCTGGGTTATTAACTTCACCTAAAATAGTAAACTTAGCATTTAATAATCTAATAGTCACAGTAGGATTACTTAAATAACCTCCATCAACTAGACTATTTTTTATATACTCTTGTAAATCATCGATATTCTTATTTGCAACAGAAATTTCTCCTAGAACCGGAAATTCTATAGTATAATCACTAGAAACCAGATAACCTTCTAATTTCATAAGCTCTAAAGTATTTGATCTGTTTTCAGAACCTGAACTGCTTAACATATTAAATGGTATGGCTGCGTCTGGAATTAAAGCTCCAACCTTTATTTTTAAAATATCATTTGGTTGTAATTTTTTTGTGGTTTCTATTATATCTATACTTGGATATTCATCAATATCTTGTAACAATAAAATATCTTTTTTGGATGAACAAGAAGCAACAAGCATTAAAGCAAAACAAAAAGAAAAAAATTTATTAATCATTTCTAATTTTTTTTCAAAATTAACATAATTTATCAATTTTAGTAGATATTTCTTAATTAGTCTTATCAGAATTGATATTGTCAACAAAAAAATATTTCTTTACCCAGTTTTTAACATTTTGTAAAACCAGTTCCTTAGTCCATTGAAAACAGCCATTATGCCATCTTTGTGGATGAAATGTAAACATAATTTGTTTGGGAAAAATACCTTTGTCAATATTTGAAATTATTTCAGCTGTCTTATTAAATACGAAACCTTCATCAATCCAACTTTTTTGTTGTGGAATTTTATCTCTAACACTAACGTTAAAACCATCCCATCTTCTTCCGGTGTCTGTTAAATAGTATATGTTATTAAAATTAAGATCGAAATATGGTTCACCTTTGATACCATAACTTTTATAATTAAATCTCTTCCAAAGATCTCGGTTATCATATTTTGAACGTGGACTTCCATGCATGCATATGGTAGTAACTTTAACAAGTTCTCTTAATTTATCTAAGTTTTCTTTAAATTGTTTAATCGCTAGATTAACATTTCCATTAGATGTATCCATTGTTTCGTAATGATAACCAATTTCATGTCCTAGACTATTAATTTCCATAATTATTTCTTCATTCCAGGAATTTGGAACTGAGCGAAAAAAATATGACCCTTTTAAACCCAATTTAGATTGAATCTTGGCAAATTTTAAAGAATTTTCAGGCAATAGATCGACATCATGTCTTAATATTACTATTTTGCTTTCTCCAACATTAGATGATAAATACTCGTCAAATGTTAAAAATTTATAACCTTTATTGATTAATGATTGTAATAATTTCTGATATATTTTTAGTGTAAAATCCATAAAAACTATACTTTGAAATTATTTATAATTGTTTTACAAATGAACTCAGATGCATTAGCATCTCCAAAAATATTTGTGAATTTTAATTCTGCATTTAAAAGGTACTTTACGGATTTTAGTATTTTTTCTTTATCTGCATTAGCAAGTATACTTGTGCCTGATTCTAACAACTCTACCCATTCAGTCTCATCTCTTAAAATAACACATGGTTTTTGAAAAAAATAAGCTTCCTTTTGAACGCCACCTGAATCTGTAATTATCATTACAGATGCTTTTTCTAAGGATATCATATCAAGAAACGAAACAGGTTCAATAACTTTAAACTTTTTATTTATTTTAATAGATTTTAGGGTGGTTGCACTTAATTGATTTAATACTTTTTTTGTTCTTGGATGAAGAGGAAGGACAATTTCAAGTTTGTATTTGTCAATAATTTCAAGTAAACCATCGAAAATCTGTTGTAAACGTTCTATATTGTCTGTATTTTGATTTCTATGAATTGTCGCTAAAATAAATGAATTTTCCTTCAATTTAAGATTATTAATTATACTACTTTCTTTTTTAGCTTTATCTTCAAAAAATATCGAATTATCATACATTACATCTCCAGAGTGAAAAATTCCTGGCTTATTAAAAGTGTAAACCCCTCTATACTCTTTAAAACCTTCATTCAACAAGTTATTATAGCCTGTTTTAGTCGGCGAAAAAAGTAGTGTGCTTACATGATCACAAAGAATTCGATTTATTTCCTCTGGCATAAATTTATTAAAAGACCTTAACCCAGCTTCAATGTGAACAATTGGAGTATGATTTTTTGAAGCTGCAATAGCACCTGCTAGTGTTGAATTAGTATCTCCATATAATATTACATAGTCAGGTTTCAATTCTAACAATATATTCTCAATTCTATTAATCATTTTAGCCGTTTGTTCGCCATGTCCTGCTGAACCTACATTTAGATTATAGTCTGGTTTTGGAATTTCTAGTTCTGAAAAAAAAACTTCAGACATGTTTTGGTCATAATGTTGACCTGTATGAACAATTATTTCATTAATCTGATTTATAAACTTTGACTTAATTGTTCTGCTAAGAGCGGCAGCTTTAATTATTTGAGGTCTTGCTCCTATTATAGTTAGAATATTAATCATGTCTATTTAAATTTAAATTGATAATTTTTATTTTTACTAATTATATTCCTACTCTCAGGATATTTTTCAATAAACCAAACCATAAAATTAGTAACATCAATTTTATCATTTAAAAAAATTTTCAATCGATTATTCCATATTTGATCCAAATCTTTTTTTAATAATAGCTCCTTTGCTTTTTCAATTAGTGCATTAAATTGATCAGGCTTATATGAGAAACATAGATTATATTTTTTTTCTAATTCGTTTGGAACTGAAAGTTTACCTGCAAATGTATTACATTTTAAGGCAGGGGTTCCTAGAATACAAGCTTCTGATGTCATTGTTTGACTATCACCAATAAACATTTTAGCATAATACAGTAAAGAGTGGATTTCCTCAGGTGCAACAGGAATTCTAAACTTTTCAAACTCTTCTTCAATTGGACTTTCTGATGTGATAAATATTCTTCCAAATGGTTCTAAAAAATTTATAAGTTGACGTTTTTGATTAATATTAATTCCTGATTGACCAATATCATGATGGCCTTTCAAAGCAACAAAACGCAACACAAAGTATGTATCGCCTTTTTTTAAGCCTAGCCTGCTAATTATCTCAATATTTGGCTTAAATTTGTTTGGATGTAAATAAGCTAATTCATGCGTGCCAGCGTATCCTAAAGTTTTATGACTGAATTTTTTAAAAGTTAATGAATCAGGTGCTAAAATCAAATCTGAAAAGGGATATGAGAATTTTGAAATTAATGGCACCTGATCTTCGTCATCATCACTAAAGTGAATTGATTTCATTTTAGTCATTATTGACAGGTGATCATTAGTAATTGAACTTCCAATACCAATTTGAATATTATTATTTATAATGATTTTTAAGGCATTTAAATTATGTAATAATTGTAAAAAAGCTTTTTGTAATATGCCATCTTTTTTTTTGCCAATTATTTTGTAAGGAATTTTGTAAACTTTTAATAAATACTCAATTGAATTATTTTCTTTTGTTATTACAATCACCTTATTACCTCTGCCTATTAATTGTTTATATATATACTTAAAAAGATGAACTTGTCCGGGATGATTAACTTCTAATAATATACTTCTCATTAGCGCTTTAATAAAAAATATGGTAAATAAATGAGTTCAAATAATGCAGGTTTTAAATCGGATTTTGACCATACGGCATATTGAATCGGATAACTTTTATATTTCTTATAAATACCTAGCTTTTTATAACGAAATAATGTGGGTATATCTGTTAACAGATGTCTAAAACTTGCTTTTGTAATTTTAGTATTTATTTTTGTTTGTTTTCCTTGTAAAAGTAGAATATAATTCTCTAATAAATTAATTTTTGATTTATCAGCTATTGAATGCCACTTCCAAGTTCTGGGGTTAATTTCTAATAGTTTAAATTCTTTTGATTCCTTGTCAAATTTAAATTCTACCTCACACATTCCTCTATATCTAATTTCTTTTAATAAATTTCTAGAGATATTTAATAATTCATTATTATCTACAATTTGAGCAAAAGTTGTTGCATTTCCAAAATCTGGTGGATGCTGACGAGCCCTTCTACCGACAAATGATTGAACTTCTTTCCCCCTGTCAAACAAAAAACAAGCAGAATACAAATGCTGACTTCCTCCATTAATAATAGATTGGATTATTATTTCATTTGAAGGTATGACAGAGAGTGATAAATTATAATTTGTAATTAAATCGTTTTTGTTATTACATACGAATACTTTCTTTTTAAGCTTACTATAAAAAGAATGCATCACTGCGGGTTTGATAATTACAGGGTATTCAATTTCTAAATTCAAAAGTTCTTCTAACGAATTTGGCATCCATGTTTTTGCTATTGGAATATTAAGGTCCTTAGCAATTTGATAAGTCAATCTTTTATTGTAGCATTTTTCAACTGAACTCCAATTATCTGATGCAACAATAAAGTGTTTAGATAGTAATTCCTTATTTTTACTTAATACTTCAACATGATAGTCATTTGTAGGAAAAACAAACGAGTTTTGATATTGTTTCATCTGCCCAATTTCCAATAATTTTTCAAGTAGTTTTTCGTTTTTAAATTTTATAAAATTATAGCAAAACCTACTATGTCTTGCTAAATTATATTTAGTAGAATCGATAATAGTAATCTTATAATCTAATTTTCCTAAAATTCTAGTAATACCCAAAGACTGTACATGTCCACCAATTATGATTACTTTTTTCATTTATTTTCTTTTTGATTTACTTCCATTGCAACAAAGGTCATTGGTTTTTGAGGGTAAATTAGCTTAATAAAAGTCCCAAATCTATTTTTTAAGGCTTCCATTAATTTGTAATTTGATGGATAATCCAAATAAGTTTTATTTTCTGAAACCCAAATTTCGTCAAATTCTTTATCACTAAAATCTAGTTTTGATAAAATGAATTCTTTTACTTGAATAAATTCATTTTTGGTTGCTACAGGTCTAGATAATTCTTCTAAAGCTTCATTTCTTGTTATATGACCGCTCATTACTTGAGCAGATAAATTTATTTTTCTTTTATCAATACCAAATTTTTCAGGCAGCCAATAAGACATAACAAATTTGGTAAATAAATTTTCATGATGATGGCCACCATAATATTGCCAATCAAATTCTTTTTCAAGAAATTTTCTTGCATTAGACTTATCATATTCGAGATAATAAAATGGTCGAATATCCTTTATATTGAATAATAATCCATTTATAAATATCTTATAAAGAGATAAATACGGATAGGTTTTTAATTTTTTAAGTTTACCAAATTTTTTATGTATAAATTTGAGTTGCCTATAATCAGAATAAGTCCACTCAGTGGGTTGTTTTCCCTCCGATCTAAAATCATTTCCTCTAAAAATATATTTTACTCCTATCTCTCTAGCTAATTTATACATAACAGATTTGATTGCTGAGTCAGTTGGGGTGTCAATCCAAGGTAGCCCACTATACATATATGACCTCATTAAATCCTTGATTTCCTCATAATTTATAACATAAGTTTCTAAATCAACATTCAGAGCTTTTGTTACTTTTTTAATATTTTTTACGGCAATATCTGAATTCCAACCATTATCTAAATTTACAGCAAGTGGGTTTAAATTATACTTAACTTTAAGCATATACAATAAATATGAACTATCAACACCTCCACTAACTCCTACAACGCAATCATATTTATTTGCCCTTTTGGAAGCTTTTACTTTTTTTACGATTTCTTGCCAGTCCTTTTCACCTTTTTCACCTCTTGGATATGCCCTCATTAATGCCATTTGTATTCTTGCATAATTAGATATTCCTTCCTTGTCAAAATTAATACCTGGAATAGATTCATCCCAAACACCCATTTTACATAATTTCATATTAATTTTTTTTAAATATTGATTTCCTTTCCTCCATAGTAGGGTAATTAATTAATACAGCTTTTCTTGATCCATGATAAACAAAGAGAGAACCCGCTGCAACAGCAGAAGCATATGCTTTTTCCACGACATCGTTAAAATGTGTATAGTTCCCAGCTCCACATGAGGCGACAATAGGGATATTTATCGCTTTTGCAATCTTTTCAATCAACTTTAGATCATAACCTTCCATAGTTCCATCTTTATAAATTGAATTAAGGATAATTTCTCCTGCACCCAAAATTTCTACTTGCTTTGCGTAATCAAAAGGGTCAATTCCTGTGTTTTTTTTTCCGGAATTAATAAATACGTTTTTTTTTCCAAAAATGTTTTTACCAATATCAATTGAAACTACAATTGTAGAACTACCAAATTCTAAAACTGCACTCTTTACAAAATCTGGATCTTTAAATGCAGCTGTATTTATTATTACTTTTTCAGCGCCTGCATTTAATAAATTTCTAATCATTTCGAGACTATTGATTCCACCACCAATAGCAAAAGGCATATCTGATTCTTTGCTTATTGATTTGACAAAATCAATATCAATAACTCTTTTTTCGTTGGTTGCACTAATATCTAAAAAAACCAATTCGTCTGCCATTTCATCATTAAAAATTCTTACAGCATTAATTGGATCACCTATGTAGTTATAATTTTTAAATTTAATTGACTTCACTAAACCCTTGTCTTTTAAAAGCAAAATCGGAATTATCCTAGGTCTAAACATTTTATATTTTAATAAAGTTACTTAACAATTTTTCACCAGATTTATGGCTTTTTTCTGGATGAAATTGTGTGCCAAAAATATTATCTTTTTCAATTGCTGACGTAAATTTTTTAATATAATCTGTTTCAGCTAATTCATCAATTTTATTTTTACAATTTAAATAATAAGAATGAACAAAATAAAACTCCGATTTATCATTAATATCTTTTAATAATAATGAATGTTTCTTTTGTGAAATAAGGTTCCAACCCATTTGTGGAACCTTAAATCTTAAATTATCACTTTTGAATAACTTCACATCACCATCAATCCATCCAAATCCACATTGATTTCCCTCTTCACTATATTTTGCCATAAGTTGCATTCCTAAGCAAATTCCCAAAACAGGCTTGTTTTTTACTAAAACGTGTTCATTTAAAACATCCCATAACTGAAACTCTTTTATTTTTTTAACTCCATTTCCAAAATGACCGACTCCAGGAATTATAATTTTATCAGCATTAGTAATATCTGATTGAGCCGAGCTAATTTTGACTTTACTGGTTAATTTAGATATTTTTCTATAAACAGATAATAAATTACCCATACCATAGTCAACTATTACAATCATTTTTCTATAACATTTTTATATAATAACTTAATTTTACTCAAAACTTTATTATTATTTAGAAATTGAATTTTATTACGACTATTAATTTTATTTTTTAGTATTAAAATTTTACTAATAGCATTTCTAATTTCATTTTGATCAAAGCTAGTCACAATACATGAATTAATATTTTTAGTTATTTCCTTGACATCACCTACATCGGTAGAGACAATTGGGCAGTTGCAAGCTAGAGCCTCTTTAATTACATTTGGTGAACCCTCAGAAAAGGATGTTAATAATAACAAATTAGCTGCATTATAATAATATGGTAGTTCAGTAAACGTGACATCTGAAATAGTATGTAATACATAATTATTTCCAAGTGAATCAACAACTTTTTTAGCCAGGGGGTAATTTTTGACTTTGGATTGTATATCAGAAGCAACAAAGAGAATGTTTATCTTTTCTTCAGAAAAACCTGTATAATTTATAGCTTCTCTCCTGTCAATTGGACGAAAATTTTTAAAATCTACTCCGTTTGGAATTATTACACTATTATCAATACTCATACATTTACTTTTTACGATAGTTTTAATCCAAATATTTTTTGCAAAAAATAAGATTATATACTTTTTTAAACCACTTGACTTAATAATATCTGAACCCATTAACGAGCATATTATTGGTTTATTTATCGCCCCAAAAAATGAAAGAAAACCAGAGTAACTGTAATGAGAATGTATCAAATCATAATTATTATATAAAGAGAAAAATAATAAAGAAATAATTGACTTAAAATAATTAAATATACCGCCCTTTTTTATAGAAAACTCAATTATTTCTACACCTTCATTTCTTAGAGCATTCATTTGATTTTGAACCACTGGATTAATTTGATTTGGACCATATACTCTATAAACAAACAATACTCTCATTTAAAAGATAATTTTTTTGTAAAAATTAATTAGTTTTTATTTAATCAACTTCAAGGCTTCTTTCAAACGCAAATCATAGCATTCATTTGTATTAAACATGCCTTTTTCAAATAACCATTTTTTTTCAATATACCTATACCTTCCTGGCTCATTATTTATCAACATTTGATATGGGTCAGATTGACCGAAAAAAGTTTGAATTTCATTAATTAAAAATTTTGAGTCAGTTTCAAAAATATCTATAGCTACACTTTTCATATTGTTTTTTATTGAAAATTCTCTAATAAAGTTTAATAATCTTATGGGAACTTCAGAGTAATCTTTGATTAAAGCACCGCTTGTTTTATTACCAACCTTCACCTTTTTATGTGCAAAAAAAGAATCACCGATTACCACACACCTCCACTCAAATTCATGAGGTATAAATTCCTGTAATAAAATAAATCCTTTTTGAACTTCTTTTGCAGACGAGGCGTATTCTTTAATTCTATTTTTTAGAAATGATTTATTATTTAATACTTTAAGAAATTTTTTTAATATTGAACCCTTAAAGAGGTTTGGCCCTGTTTTAGATCTAATTCCTTCTTTGAAGGATTTATAAATATAATTATTTAGTGATTTTGAATCTTTAATTATTGAAACACCATTACCAGAGGCCCCAATGTTAGTTTTCGCAACAATTGGAAAATTTGTGAATTTTTTACAAAAGTTTAAAGATTCTTTTAAACTATAAAAAACCCATGTTCTGGGGTGATCAATATTTTTAGCAGCCAACCACCCACTCAAAAGTCTTTTATTTTCATATACAAAAACCTCAGACAAAGAGGGATATATCGGAGTTTTGAATGTCTCTTTGATAATCCATAATCTTTCATCATATATTTGTTTATATTTTGCGGAAATACCTGGTGGTTTTAATAAAAATAAATCATATTTGCCCTTTCTTATTTCTACAATCCAATTGGCCTTAGAAATATCTACTACATCAAAATTTAAATCCCTTTTTTTACAAGCTTTAACCCATAGAAGGTGATCATTTTCAGATTCATTTCCTAAAATTAAAACTTTTATTTTTTTTAATTTGTATGTCATAATTTATTTAATTGCTCATAAATAGTAATTATATCTGTATAACGATGCCAATTCTTTTCAGATTTTATTAAACCATCTATTTTAAGATTTTTTAGAGCTTTACTCAGATCATAATACTTGTGAATCATTGATCCTTTATCATCAGAAATAAACTTTAGTTTGTCTTCGATAAAAGTTTTATATGCTTTACTATATGTAAAGCTTGATTTATTTATTGTTTTTTTAAAAAAATATCTATAGATTTTA
>MDTD01113060.1_pt1 | contig 11084 bp, 4 predicted proteins | sample 811221 | NCBI WGS metagenome assembly MDTD01 (sample SAMN05326646, study PRJNA326480) | marine metagenome | isolation source: seawater | place: Pacific Ocean: South West | collected 2011
GGGCGGCGGGGCGGCGGGGGGGGGGGCGGCGGCGGCGCGCCAGCGGGCCGTGATAGAGGACCAGGAGCGCGAGCTGGCGGCGCTCGCGGGCCCGGGCTCCCCCAGCAGCTGCCTGGAGACGCCCAGCCTGGGGGCGGCGACGGCGAGCTGGGAAGCGCGCGCGGACCGGGCTGTGCAAGCGGCGGTGGCCCACCCCCTCGTGCAGGCGCGGGTCGCCGCGATGGGTGTTGCGCCCGGGCGCCCCGGCGGGGGATCCCGCGGGGGCGACGCGGGGGCTTCGGGGGGGCGGGCGCGGCGCGCTGCACCGCCTTCAGCCGACAGCGCCCGAGCGGGGGCTGCGGCGGCGACTACGACCGTGCCACCGCCCCGCGGAGGGCGTTCTGGCTCGGGCCCCAGCCCGGCTCCCGGCTCGGATGGCACCGGAGCGGGCTTTGCCACCGGGAGCCAAGAAGCACTGGAGGACCAGTGGCTGGGACAGGTCCCGAGCACGGGGGAGCTCCTGCGCCGGCGGGATGGGGGGGCGCAGGCCTCTCCTTCCGGAGGAGGATCGCCGCTTCCGGTTCGGACACTGGATTTTGTGTCATTAGGCCCGGTCCACCCGGTGGCAGGCCCTGCAGATGCCGGCCGCGGGGGAGCACTCCCAGTCGTCCGGCGGCACGGGGGGTCTGCGCCGCGGGTCGGAGCGGGGAACCCTGGGCAGATGACATCGGTTCAGGTGAGAGCCTCGACCCCGCTGTCCCGTGCGGGCCCCACCGAGCAAATGCCCCCTCCCGCCGCAAGACGAGGGGAAGGTCCGAGCGGAAAGCCGCAGGCCCTCACTGCATACTTGCCGGGGCCCCTCGCCGGGGTCTACGCAAGGAAGAAGAACATCACGCAGCTGCACGCCTGGCAGGCGGAATGCATCAACCAAAATGGAGGCGCCGCTCTGCGGGGCGGCTCCCTTCTCTACTGCGCTCCAACTAGCGGCGGCAAGAGCTTGGTGGCAGAGGTGCTGCTGTTACGGCGACTAGACAGGGTCCGCCACGAGAGGAAGTTCGCCATCCTGGTGATGCCCCTCATCGCTGTCTGCGAGGAAAAAGTGGCCCTCCTGGAAGAGTTGCTGGCCCCGCTGAACCGGCGGGGGCTCCGGAACTTTGGTTCTCTGGGCATAGACAAAAAGAACCTCCCCGGACCGGAGACTGGCGTCATCGTGTGCACGATAGAAAAGGCCTACTCCCTCGTTAACCGCCTGGTGGAGGAGGGACGCCTGGACCTGGTGACCATGATGGTGGTGGACGAGCTGCACATGGTCGGGGATCCTCGCCGCGGCCCCAACCTGGAGCGAATGCTAATCAGCTTGAGGCACGCCGCTCGTGCTCAATATGGGACACAGCGAGGGGAAGGTGCCCCCATGCAGCTGGTTGGGATGAGCGCGACCTTGCCCAACCTGGACAGTATCGGGCTGTGGCTGGGGGCAGATGTGTTCAAGACGACTTTCCGGCCCGTCGAGCTCTACAAATACCTTGTCCTGGAAGATGAGAGTGGTCATGCAGAGCAGCCAAAAGTGTCATCCAAAGGTCCACCCAGAGCAGTCATCCAGCGAGCTGTTGAACTGGGCGGGGGGTCAAGTCACCTGATGGAGACGTGCCGGGAAGTGCCGATTGCGGCTGCCCCTACCGGCGCCCCCTCACTCACGGCCCGCATCGTTGCCACGCTCGCGAACGAGTGCCTTTCTGCCAAAGAGCGCCACAGCGTGCTCGTCTTCTGCGAAAGCAAGGCAGCATGCGTACGGTGCTGCAACGACTTGCACAGTATCCTCGGAGACCCCGATACCGGCGTGGAAAGTGTGCAGCCGAAGCGGGAACTTGCCCTGAGCCAGTGCCAGAGCAACGAGGCCCTCTCGGACTGCATCCGGAAGGGATACATCTTTCACAATGCCAGCCTCAATGGCGTAGAGCGTGAAGTCGTGGAGGAACTGTTCGCGTCAAAAGGCTGCAGAGTGCTGGCCGCCACGACGTCCCTAGCCATTGGAGTGAACCTGCCGGCCAGGCGAGTCATAATTCAAAAGCCCTTCCTGGGGCGCCCCGATACCTTGCTGGACGGGGTCAAATTCGACCAGATGGCTGGCCGGGCCGGCCGGACAGGAATCGACACTCTCGGGGAGGCATTCCTCCTCCTACCAAAAATTATGGAGCGGCATAAGCAGAAGATTGTCGACGCGATGACGAAAGGCCCGGAGAAGGTTCTGAGCATGCTCGAACGACACGAGGAGACGGCTTCCAGCGGTGAGGTCTGGTCTGAGATGTTGCGCGCGATGAACGGAGCGGTCTGCTCCGGGATGGTCTCACGGCCCTTGCAGGTTCTCGAGTACCTGAAGTGCACCATGACTGGTTGCAGCAAGGTGGTTGGCGACAGCGCTCGAGATGCTCTGCAGTGGCTCTGCGCAAACGGCCTCATCCGCTGGGTTAAAGAAGAGGAGAAGTTCGAGCCCAAGGTTCTTGGACTTGCCATCAACGCTAGCGGCATGTCTCCGACAGAGGCGCTCTTCCTCAAGGCTGAGGTCGACCACGCGCGCAAGTACGGCATCGTCCTGGACGACGACGTTCACCTTCTGTACTTCTGTGTCCCTTTGAAGCTGAACTTGAGGGGCTACAAGACGGGATGGGAGACGCTTCTGGAGCTCTTCGAGCAGGACGACATGTCTGGGAGAGGCCCGCGCCCCGAGAAAATCGTGATGGAGCGGCTCGGCCTCACGGCCTCATTTCTGAGCAACCGCACGATATATCAGCGGGCGAAATCTGAGGAGAAGGGCAGAATAGAGACCTTGAAGAGCCGGGGCCAGCGGTTTTTCCTGGCGCTCGTCCTGCGGGAACTGGCGCGTGAGCGCCCCTTGACGGAAGTCATGGAGCAGTTTGGCACCAGCGAGCCCTTGTTGCGGGGCCTGCAGGAGGACGCGAGTTTGTCTGCCCAGATGATGTCCGTGTTCTGCGAGAGGATAAACTACCTGGACATGGCGCGACTCTTTGAAAACCTCCAGACCCGCATCGCCTTTGGAGTGAAGCATGACATCACGGTCCTGGCTGAGATCCCCAACATCAAGGCAGGGCGCGCACGGCAGCTGTACCTGAACAATATCCGCTCCCCTGAAGATGTCGTGCGAAGAGGCCGCGACGGACTCGCTCAGATTCTGGCTGGCAGCGGGAGCCGAGTGACCCCTAAGAACCAGATCATGGCTGCCAAAATCCTGAAAGGAGCGATTGATTGGTGCAGGCACAAGCTTCAAGAAGAAGAAGCAAAGCGGGCCGAGCTGAGAGAAATCGTCGGCGACGGCACTCCGGGGAGAACCGAGGTGTCTTTAGGGATCGGCCGGGTCACCAACTCCACGCTGAGGGATTCAGACAGATCTGAGGCCGCCAAGCGCCCGACAGCAGGGCTCAGCGACCCCCCCGGTCGGAAGCGGGCGCGAGTCTCACCTGCGCAGGCAGAGAAGCTCCTCGCGCCGGGCGGCGCCGGATTTGCAACAATTGATGTCAGTAGCGCCGAGCTTTGCGAAGCGCTCATCTATGAGGCCCGGACCAAGTGGAAGAAAATTGCCTTCATCCTGCATCATCAAGAGCCTGAGAACCAGAGCTTAAATTTCCCTAAAGTTGGATCGCGCCTCTCTTCTGCGGGGGCCGCGCCAGCGGACGCGGGCCTCCGAGGCGTCGCTATTGCAGCTTCCTTTAAAAGGGGGATGAACGCGGGTGGCGACGAGGCCAGACGGACGTGCTTCGTGCCCTACAGCTCCGTTCAGGGAAAAATATGGCTCGAACTCCTGGCCGCTCTCCTTTCCAGCCCCTCAGAGAAGTACACGTACCACATGAAGGCCCAGCTGCGGATTCTCGGGAGAGTGTGCAACTTGGCCGGCTTCGATGCATCCCTGTTCTACGAGACAAGCGCATCTGCTTCTGTTTGTGACGTTTTTCTGATGCGGTGGATGAACGAGCCGGGCTCTACCTCTGAGAATTTCGTCCGGGGAGTCCGTGAAGCTGCCGAGGGACTTGTCGACGAGAAGGTGCGAGACAGCGTCGAGGGAGCCCTGAAACCCGGCGGGGCTCCGCTGCGGGGCGACGGGCGAGCCTGCCGGGACGCGCGCCTCTGCCTCGAAATGGCGCGGACCCTTTGTCCCAAATTGATGGCCAACAACCTGTGGGCCCAAACGAAAGCCGAGATGCCAGTAGTGGCGCTGCTCGCGAGGATGGAAGATATTGGCGTGCCGTTCTGCAGCGAAGAATTCGGTGCCATGGAGCTCAAGGTTCAGAAGAGGCTCGACAAGTTACAAGAGATCGTGAACAAGTATGTGGCTCTTGCTGGCCGGGGAGCGGTGAAAATATCAGAGGCTGGGAAGCTAGGCGAGAGGCTTTTCCTCCCCTTGGGCGAAGGGGGTCTGGGGCTACCGTACCCGCCCCCCGACCCAAAGAAGCCGGGCAAGAGCAAAGCGCGGCAGACTTTTTCCACAAACAAAGAGACGTTGCAGTTTGTGCGGCTTGCTCTCAAGACAGGCTTCTCAGGGAAATCTCGAGATGAACGGGACAAAATCGAACAGAGTTGCACCCTCCTTGACTCCATCACCGAATTCCGCAGCCTGGCCAAGCTCATGGGGAGCCTGCAGAGCTTGCCCACCCACGCGCGAGAGTCCCAAGGCCACGGGATGCGTTTCGCCACAAACTTCTTCCAGACAAGCAGCAAGACTGGCCGCATTACGACGGAGGAGCCAAACCTCCAGTGCCTGCAGAAGGGGGCCCACTTCAAGCTCTCCCAGACCGTCCAGAGCCTTGTTCTTACTAGCACCGCCAGGAGTCCCGTCGACTCGTCGGGGCAGAAGGAGCATGAAATCGTGCTGAGGTCGTGTGTGCGGGCCCGGCAGGGCTGGGTTATTCTCTCGGCGGACTGGAGCCAGATAGAGCTGCGCATCATGGCGCACTTCACCCAGGACGCTACCCTCCTCGAATGCTTCCGAAGCAAAGGCGACTTTTTCCGCCACCTCGCGGCCTCGTGGAAGAAGCTAGACCCCGCTTCAGTGACGCAGGAGGAACGCAACCAGGTCAAGACGATGGCCTACGGCTTAGTGTATGGGATGGGTAACCATTCACTCGCCAAGAAGATGGATGTCTCGGACGAGGAGGCCCAGCAGCTCCGAAGCGACCTGGAGAGCAGACTGGGGGGCTTCAACGACTGGAAGCGTGCCGCTCTGGCCGCGTGCGAGAAGGAAGGGTACGTGCAGACGTTGGCCGGCCGGAAGCGCTTCTTCGATTTTAAAGGGAAGAGCCCGGATGAGCTGGCCAAGAATGAGCGCGAGGCCATCAACACGATCTTCCAGGGCTCCGCCGCGGACATCCTGAAGCGGACGATGCTGAGGGTCGACCTCGAACTGTCTCGGGGAGGTCTGGCCGCCGATTGCCTGCTCGTGCTGGAGGTCCATGACGAACTTGTTTTTGAGGTGAAAGAGGGCCGCCTCGCGGAGGCCGTCGCGCTGACGTCCCGCTCGATGCGGGCGGCCGCCAAGGACCTCAAGCAAGTCGAGCTGGACGTGAAGATCATGGTCGGGCCCAGCTGGGGGGACCTGCAGCCCTACCACGGCCCCTGACGCCGTACCCCCCTCCCGGCCGGCACTGATGACGCCGTGCCCCCAAACTGGATTTCTTTCCCACTTCTTTGGGTCCCATTCCCCCTCCTCGCGCCACATGTAGCACGCACATTTCACGCCTTCCTTCGGGGGGGAGAGGCCGGGCGGGAGGGGGTGGGGTGGCTCACCCGGGCCAGGGGGGGGGGGGCGTGGGCGGGATGGGGGCCGCGCGGCGGGCGGCGGGCGCGGCGCTGGGCGCGCTGGGGGCGCTCGCCGCGCTGGTGGCGGGGCGTGCCACGGAGCTGCGGATCCCGCACGCGGGGTTCTCGGCGCCCGTCGTCCTGGACCGGGGCCTCGGGGCCGCGTTCCGCGCGCGCTCCCTGGTGGAGAAAGGCGAGGGATCCCCCATAGTCAAGGTGCTCCTCGAGATGGACCTCAGCGGGGGGGGCGTCAAGTGGTTGGGATTCGGGGTCGCCGACCAGACGAGCGGCCACATGCTCGGGTCGGACATCGTCACACTGCATTTCGACCCGGAAGACCCCGAGGTCGGGGTGACCCTTTACGACCGCTACGTGCCATGGGCGAGTTACCCTTTCAGCACGTTTGACCTCTACCCGGTGGTGGATGAGCACGCTGACTGGTGTCTGGAGGCTTACGAGTTCACGGGTGACCCAGCGGAGCCAGCGAGCGGCTTCGCAGCAGTGATATCCAGGCCAATGGACACAGGTGACCCGTACGACAACAAAATCTCGGAGGACTGGAGCTCCCTCCTGGCCGTCTGGGCCTACGGGAACTCAGAGGGGGACGTGGCCTACCACGGGAAGATGAGGGGCACGGCGTCGCTCCCGTTGGGGGCGACTGGGGAGGTCCGGAAGATTCCCGTGGACGCCGAGGGTACTACAGACATACTCTTCAGCGAGTACTCTCTGCCGAACACCCTAGACACGTACTACTCCTGCCAGGGCTTCGACTTGAGCACAGAGAAGAAGCGCCACATCGTGGCCATCGAGCCACTCATCCAGGAGGCGAACGCACCTCACGTGCACCACATCGTGGTGCATCGATGCAAGGCTGGAAAATTCTTTGACGACCACGTCAAACCGGTGGCATGCACCCCGGACAGAGCCGACGACCCGCTCGACATGCACAGCCACGGTGGAGACTCACCCACTGGGAGCAGTGGCGGGGCATGCGAGGGCCTTGTCTATGTTTGGGCCGCAGGGGCAGATCTGTTCGTGTCGCCGGAGGACGCAGGCATCCCCTACGGCGCAGGCGAGAATTCCCACTTTATCGTTGAGATCCACTACGATAACCCAGAGAGAATCCCTGGCATTGTGGACTCAAGTGGCTTCCGCATTCATTGGACAGAAAACCTCCGGAAGCACGACGCTGCGACTTTGACCGTGGGCGACGGCATTGTCAGCGATGGCACTTCCATCCCTGCGCGCAGCCCTGACGACCACCGCCAGTACACCTGTCCCGAAGAGTGTACCTCGCGGTTCACAGACGACATTCACGTCTTCGGAACTGCCCCGCACATGCACTACACCGGGCGGACAATCTGGACGACCGTCACCCGGGGGGGAAAGTACTACAGCGACTTGGACAGGAAAGAATATTGGAACAATGGGTTCCAGAAGGCCATCTACCGCGACAAGACCTTCACGATCAAGCCCGGAGACAGGCTGACCACCCACTGCGTCTTCGACACTAGGAGGATGGGGCGCCCAGTCTCTTTCGGCTCGACGACCAAGGACGAAATGTGCATGGACTTCATCTTCTACTACCCGCGCCAGCGAATGGGGGGTGAGGGCACGAACGAGCTCGCCTACTGCGGTGAGAACGTAGAAGCGTCCGAAACGATTGGATCTGCCTTCTACCTGTGCGGATCCCCTGAGGCTCCGCAGACGGAGACCTCCAGCCCGTGGATACTCGTGGAAGGGGATTTGGGGCGCAAACACGAATCCCTGACTGACGGTGGCGGGCGACCCAGCTACAGGTTTGACGAGGGTGAACCGGCGAGCACCCTACAGAGTCTGTGCAAGACGCCCGAAGCTTTCTATCCGGAGCCGGAGCCGGAGCCGGAGCAGGAGCCGCATCACGACACAGAACACGAACACAAACACGACCACGGCAAAAGCAAAGCGGGGCGCCCCGCGCCGACGCTTGCGCTCGCGGGCCTGCTCTTGGGGGCGGCCGCGCTCGCGCTCTGACGCCCCGGGCTCGCGCGGCGCGCGCGGCCGAGACGCCGCCCGCCCGCACCGCTCGCACCCCCTCCCGTTCTCACCCGCATCATGCTCCCCCTCCGGGATTAGCTTACTCTCTTCAGAATTCTTGGCCGTTCTCTCTCTCTCTCTGCTCCCGAGGAGGCAGAACTCGGCGGGGGGTAGCACCGGGGGGGAGGGTGCCACCTGGCAGGGGCATGGCGGATGGGGGGGGCGCCCGGCGGGCGCGGGGGCGCGGGCGCGCGGCGGCCCTGGCGGCGTTGGGGCTGGGGGGGGTGCTGGGGGGCACCGTGGCGCGGGGGGCGGTCGGCGCCGGGGGCGGCTTCCTCACGCCCGAGGGGTACGATGAGCTGCCGCCGGCGGAGGCGTGCCGGGAGGGTTGCGAGAGCTTGCGGATGTCCGGGAAGGAGCTCTTCACGTGGTGGAAGGAGCATCCAGAGGGCGGAAAAAGCTGGTCTGATGTTGCCAACCCCTTCCAGAAGATGATGGCAGAGCTAGGGGACATTCACATGACCGATGAGATGCTCGAGATGGGGGACCGGGCCATCTTCGATATTGCCCTCCTCATATTCGACCACCTGGCTGACCTGGAGGATGAGGTGGAAGCGGCGCACGAGCGCGAAACGGGGGTGCCTGCTGGGGAAGCTTCCCGGGAGGAGAAGCATCTTCGGCTTTTTGAAGCCTATATGGACGAATCTGCGCCGCTTGAGTATGAGGGGCACGTGCTGGATGGCTTAGGGTGGGGCGAAAATGCTGAGTATTTCAGGGCTATGCACGTCAATCAGTTCCACCAAATGACGGGGTACCTTCAGTGGCCGCATTACGACTGGCGCCCAGTGCCGGAACCCGCACTGGAGCCGACCTGCGATTTGAAACTCATCCCCGTGATGTTCATCAATCTCGCAAGTCGCGCAGACCGACGCAAAGAGCTGAAGGATAAAATGCCAAAGGAAGTGCCCTACTCCATTGTTGATGCCGTGGAGGGGGCGAGCCTGGACTTATCTGAAATCGGGACGTATCGGGGCTTCGCAGTTCCAGAGGGTGACCCGATCACCCATCTCGTACCCAACCTCCTGATGCGCTACATTGACACTCCCCACTTGTTGAGCGGGTACTGGTCTCGGGACGTCTCACCGGGGGAGGTTGGGCTCGTCCTGTCCCTGAAAAAGGTCTTCGACCGCGCCCAGGCCGAGGGGTTCGGGAGCGTTCTAGTGCTCGAGGACGACAACGTAGTGGTGCCGGGGTTGTACTGCACGTTTCTGGACGAGTTCGCGAGGCTACAGGAGTCTGGTATCGAGTGGGATTACATTCTTCTTGAGTCATTCAACTGGTGGGGAGACGACGCAAGCAGCCTCCCGGAGGGGCTAGGACCTTACTTTACCCGCGCAGCTGGTGCTTACAACACGCACGCCGTCATGTACAGCGCCCGCGGAATGAAGCGCATAAAGGATTCGGGGTTCTTCGACCGCTGTATCATGGCGCTGGACGATTACCTGTCCTACATGGCAAACCCCGGGCGGCACACGCGACGCGATTTTCAAGACTGCCTCGGACCGGGAGACGGTACAGCGCCCGAGAGGTTTGTAGGTCTCCGCTGGCGGGGCCCACGCGTCGTCGAGGAGACGGACTCCTCGTTGGTGTCATCGATAGATGACACCAGCGAGTCAGAGATACATGAAGCCATTGAGAGGCTCCGGCGGATGGGTAAGATCGAGTCAGACGACGAATTCGTTCTTTCGCCTGCGGCAGGACACCCCGGCAAAGACGGGGAAATGTAGGGAAATGAGGTCCGCCGAGAGGCGTCTATTTCAACATATCGTATATTACGCACACATTTGCAGCATTTCTGCTTTCTGCACGCTTTCTCGCAGTATGGCAGCGTGGGGAGGGTTTTTTCTGTGGATGACGCTCTCAGGGGAGCGGGGGGTTGCTGGTCAGCCGGCTGGGTCGAGGGGGGCGTACGGGGCGACGCCCGGGCATCGGATGCCCCCCCGGATGCCGCCCCGGGCCACAGGTCCGTACCGCTCGGTGTACTCGGCTGGCAGCTCCCAGCCATCGCGGGCTGAGAGCCACAACCGGAGGAGGTGCCGGGGGCTCCTGCCCTCGGTGTCCGAGTACGCTGCACGGGCGTGCCAGCACTGGTGGTTGTGCAGAAGCTGAATGTCGCCCGGGGCTAGGAGCATCTCGAGGCGGTACGCATCCGCGAGGGCCTCCGCCGCATCCAGGGCCTCCTCTAGCTCTGGTGAGAGCCGCGGGACCCCCTCGGCTTCGGAATACTTCTCCTGGGCTGCCACGACAAAGGAGCGGTCCAGGATGCTGCACATTCTCCCCTCCTCCACGGAGCGGAAGGTCGGCACTGCAAAGTACGGGTCCTTGCCCGCCGGGACCTCGCCCTTACGGTCCCACACTACCAGGTTGTCGCGAAGCGCCACGGCGCTGCGAGGCTGGAACCGGCACATCTGGTTCCAGACAGTCGTGGACGATACCACGGTACTCTCCCCCCCAGACGCCGCCTGCTGGAGGCACAGGAGGCCCACGATGTCGGCCGAGTCCGTGTGGAAGGGCTGGGCTGCAGAGGTCGTGTAGATGCGATCCCGCCCCGGGTCGCCGCCAATGTCCCTGACGTGCCCTAGGAGGTGCCCCGCTCGATTCTGCGGGACCGGGTCGACGCCGCCAAGTTTCAGAGCCAGGCCCCAGAAGGCCCGAGCCGCGTCCTCGAGGGACATGCTATCGACGGGCAGGCCGCGCAGCAAGGCGATCCCGCGTCCGCCCACCAGACCCCGCTTGATCTCCCTCAGCTTAGGGCCCAGGCCCTGGAAATACGGATCGAAGTCCGCGGCGGTCAGCGAGGCCAGGTCACGCCCAGCCGTTGCCTCCAGCGCCCTGTCAAGCTCGGCCAGGTCGGCGGGCGACAGCTCCGTGACCCAACCCCTCCCATCGTATGTCAGATCGGAGCCTCGCCAGCCCGCAGGCCCCTCCACAGGCTCTGGAGCGGCCGCCGTAGCCCCCCCGGCCCCCGCAGCCCTTGGAGACGTGCACCGACCGGGCGCCCCAATGCAGCTGGGGCGGAGGGCCTCCGCCGCCCTATCCCCTCCCCACAGCAGCACCCGACCCCCCAGCGCTGCGGGCCGGGGAGGGCGGGCTGGGGGCCCGCCGAGAAGCGCCCCCGCGCCGCCGGGCCGCCGGGCCGAGCGCAAACCCGCCATCGCGCGGGTCGCGAGGGCGGGGAGCTCCCCCCCCCCCCCCCCCCCCCCCCCCCCCCCCCCCCCCGCCCC
>MDTD01149983.1_pt1 | contig 11084 bp, 9 predicted proteins | sample 811221 | NCBI WGS metagenome assembly MDTD01 (sample SAMN05326646, study PRJNA326480) | marine metagenome | isolation source: seawater | place: Pacific Ocean: South West | collected 2011
ATTTCGGAATTCGAACAATTCGAATCCATCTTTCGACAGCGTCTCGGAGCCATCGGAGCACTTGTCTTCGTCGTCGCCAACCTTCGAGCGCACACCTACCAAGACAGGAAACGAACCGTCTTTGGCGAAATGGTCAGTACGCTGGCTCAATCCATGCTGATGGCCATTTGCCTCTACCTGGTGGTCGGAGCGCCGGACCACAACCTCCTTCTTCGAACGGTCGTCCTGGCTATCGTATTCGTCCTCTTAGCGCGCATTATTTTACGTCTACGGGCCCTGGAACTTCGAACCCGAGAGGCAGCCTTTCTCGATTGGGTCTCCCAAGGGGCGGAGATCAGTTCGCTCGATGCCATGATCGACAGCCTCAGACGTTTTCGAGCCGAAGAAGAATACGAACTCATCGAAGGTCCGGAGTTGGACGGCTACGACGCCGATAAGTTGCTTGCTCTTATTCACAGTGCCGACAATGGCACCCTCCGATTGGCTGACCTCAAGCAAATCTCCAATTCAGGCGCTGAGGAGGCAGTCTATGCGGCCGAACAATGCAAAGACTTGATGATCAAGCACGGTATGAACACCGCATGCATCCTTAGACAGGAACCTCCCGCGTTTCTACTCGCCCACATCCCTCATGCAGGTCATGAAGAGATTTCTTCCCTCGAAGTTGGCGTGATTCGTCGACTCGCAAGGCTCATGGAGCAGACACCATCATGATTGAATTAATCGAGGGAAACAGCCATGAGTTCTTCGGTGTGCCTTTTCGAATTTACCCCAAGGAATCGCCTTACGTCTCGCCACTGAAAGATGATCTTGTGCGCTCTCTCGATTCCCGACAAAACCCACTTTTTCTCAATCATGGAGAGGGCTCTTTTTTTACAGTGAGGCGAAAAGGCATTCCCGTTGGACGCATTTCTGCCCACATTCACACGGCCTCCAACGAGCGGCACGGAAAGACCCAATGCTACTTTGGATTCTTTGACTGTGCCGACGATCCCGAGGCTGCAAAAATGCTACTCGACACCGCAGAGACCTTTGGACGCAAGCGAGGCATGACGGAAATCATTGGGAACTTCAATCTCACCGCCATGCAGATGATGGGTGTCGTCACCGACGGGTTTGAGCATGCCCCTTACACGGACCAGGTCTACAACCCTCCTCATATTCCCAAGTTACTCGAAGCAAACGGGTACGAACGGACCTTCCCTGCAACGACGTTTGAAGTTGATATCACCAGCCTTGATCCCGAAACGCTGATTCCCGAAGATGCCCATGCGCGCCTCAAGGAGGCAGGACTGGAGTGGCGTCAGCTCCAAAAAAAGGGCTTCAAACAGCTCATGCGGGACACGTGCGACGTCCTGAACGCAGGGTTTCATGCCAACCCGATGTTCGTCCCTTTAAGCCACGAGGAATTCCTTTTTCAGGCCCAAGACATGATGTGGATCATCGATCCCCGCATCTCGTCCATCGTCTACAAAGATGATCAGCCCGTCGCCGTGACAGTCTGCATTCCAGACCTCAACCCCCTCCTCAAACGGACACGATCACGGCTGGGCCTAACAACTCCCTGGCATTACATGCGCCACCGGATGAATCGAAAACGTGCCATCGTCATTTTTAGCTCGGTGGTTCCTGAACTCCACGGCCAGGGTGTCGCACCCTCGATGCTTTATCGAATGATTCGTTCCCTCAAGGAAGCAGGGTACGAAAAAATGGGGATAACTTGGGTAGGAGATGTCAACAAGGCAAGTCTTCGTGTCGTTGAAAAGACAGGGGGAACACCGCTGCATCGAGTGCACCTCTTCCGAAAGGACTTAGCGTGAGTAAGTCCACCACACTAAGCAATGCAGACTTCGAGAGCCTGGTCGAAGAAGCGCGTCGTGCACCCAGTGCCCACAACACGCAACCCGCAAGATGGCATTTTGAACCTCTTGAAACCGGACTACGCGTTCATCTTCTGGGTGATCCGACACGGCACCTACCTCATGCCGATCCAACAGGACGAGACGATCGCCTCAGCCTAGGTGCCGCGTTTGAAGGAATGTCTCTCGCACTATCCAGCCGCGGTCTAGCTCTCACGAATATCAGGTTCGATGCCAACGAGATGTTCAGGGGACTTCACACAATCGTGTCTGCAGACCTGATAGAAGGAAAGGCCGATCCTCTGGCCGAAAACGTGGCAACACGTGCCTCTTGGAGAGGTGTCTTTGGCCCCTCACAAGATGGCGATGTTCAGGCGCTCGAAGACGCCTTGGCCCACGAAGGTGATGTGCTCATCGTGAGCGAACAAGCGGCGATTGCATCGCTCGCGAAACAGGCCGATGCGGCATCACGTACCTTTCTTCGCCAACCGGCTTACTTCGCTGAACTTTTTCACTGGCTTCGCTTTTCGAACAGCCATCCCAACTGGAACCGAGATGGACTCAACAGCGACGCAATGGCGCTTAGTGGTATCGAGCGCATTCTTGGCTCGTTATTTATGCGCCCATGGGTTTTTCGACTTCTCGGCTGGCTCCGTCTCGACGGCCTATTGACGTCCGAGGCGAGCCAAACATGCAGCTCAAGCGCTATCGCGCTTCTTTACGCCCCAAATGATGAAGATCCCTTCGATACAGGTCGCAGGTTCTATCGAGTCTGGCTACGAATGGAGAGCGTAGAACTCGTCGGTTGCCCCCTGTCATCCCTGGCTGACGATGAAGCGACCGCCGAGAGGGTTTCGGCACGCTTTTCTATCCCCCATGGGCACCGTCTCGTGAACGCCTTCCGAATTGGCCGTCCTCCGTCAGCACGCTCACTGCCCCTATCGGCCAGGCTGCCAACAAACGAACTCATTGTGAAATGATGAGTAAAGAGTGCCGAGTCGATACATTCAGACCTCGGCGAAATGTCTAAGGGGTGAGGGTCCATCGGTCCGGCATGGCCGACCTGTAAAGAAGAGCAAAAGACGACCCGACCGCCGGTGGAGTGGGGGGCTGTGTCCGTGAACGGACGCCACCGGGGGCCGAGTCGTAGGACCAAATTCACGCGTGGGCTTTAGAGCAAATTTGGTCCTTGTAGTAATCCTGACGCCTTCAAGAAGAGAGTTTGAAATTCGAGTCGGTCCGACTTCCCTTCGGTATTCATCGCGACCAGTTCCTCAATCACAGATAGGTTGGACGGAGAGGCAAAGGGGCTCTGCTTGAGGATCTCCGCAAAGGCCGCAATCGCAGCGGCCCACTGAAGGTCAGGCGATCCTTGGTCCAAGCGTCCCAAGATCTGCTCGGAGCGAAGGCCACGCTTGAGCTCAAGCGCTGGCGTCTCATCGGACGCCATGACCTCTTTGTAGCGGACGCGCACTTCGACCATCGAACCGATGATTGGTAGATTTTCCACCGTCGTCTCATCCGTCAGAGGCTGAGGGGCTAATTCCGGTTGAGGGATGTTCTCCCCGGCAAGGACCAATTCATAGAGCGCGGTGACGCGATGACCCGAGCCCAACTCACCCGCATCGACTTTATCATTCTCAAAGTCGTGGTCGGCGATAGCTCGGTTCTCGTACCCGAGAAGCCGGTATGCACTCACGAACTCGGGGTTGAATTGAACCTGAATCTTCACATCCCTCGCGATGAGATTCGCTGTATCCCAGAGGGAGTTAGCTGCGTAATCAACAGCTTGGTCCTGACTGCTGATGACGGAGTAAAATCCATTACCGGCATTGGATACGGACTCCATCATATGGTCATTGAGGTTCCCTGCGCCAAAGCCGAGGGCAGTGAACGTGACACCTGTCTCACGCTTCTCACGGATAAAATCAACCAGGGCATTCGTATCGGAAATCCCCACGTTGAAGTCACCGTCTGTGCACATGATGATATGGTTCACACCACCTTCGATGAAGCCAACTTCTGCCTGGTCATACGCAAGGGCAAGCCCCTTCTGACCCGCGGTACTGCCGCTCGCGTCAAGCGACTCGATGACCTTTAAGATCTTGCTTTTGTTGGCCGCCTTGGTGGGAACGAGGGCGACAGACTCATGTCCTGCGTAAGTGACAATCGCCACTGTGTCCGTGGGAGAGAGGCTATTGAGCGCCTCACTTATGACGAGCTTAGCCAATGGCAGCTTGTCATGGCTTCCCATGCTTCCGGATATATCAACCATGAATACGATGTTGGCAGGTTTCTTTTCCGCCTTAGGAACCTCCACACCTTGAATACCGATACGCATCAGTGTGGTGTGCGCGAAGGGACTACGGGCACCTTCTACCGTGATTGAAAATGGGTGTTCATCACCCCAATCGGGCGCTTCGAGGTCGTAGTCAAAGGAATTTACATACTCCTCGAGCCTCACACTCGCAGGTACGGGCAGAACACCGTAGCTTTCTACATCACGACGAAAGATGTCGTAACTGGCCGTATCCACATCCGCCGCAAAGGTACTCAGAGGATCGGCTGATGCAACGACGAAAGGCTGCGTTCCAACAGCGTCGTATTTGTCACCTGGTTCGCCGATTCCCGGCTCCATCAAAGGGACCCCTGTTCCTCCATGAAATGCCGCTTCATCCGAAAAGGCATGACAACCTTGAATGAGAATGAGTCCAAAAATGTATGCGAGATAAAGAGCTAATTTCCTCATGCCTTCCTCCTTCTGGCGTGGATACAATTCAACAAAGCAAGATGCAGGCCAAGATGCGAAAGGAGCGATAGATCACGGTTTCATGAGTTTTGCCTGCGACAGCCCTGCCCTGACCGTATAGTTGCTTTACACCTGTGTAGAAGATGGTGACTAGGGATTGAGCAGGTCACTCCGAGGGTGATATGAAGCCTTTAAGCCTCAGAGGACAGCATGCCACCAGCGCCAAGATGGTCGAGAGAGACAATCCCCCTTCCGAAACACGGACTTCGTGTAGCTGTCGTGGCTGATACGCATAGCCATCCTCATCGTTTGGCACTGCCCATGATTGCGTCTCATCATCCCGACATGATCCTTCATGCCGGTGACATCGGAAAGCTTCATGTGCTGGACTCCCTCTCAGAGATAGCCCCTCTGATTAGCGTCCGCGGAAACATCGATGATCGCGGAAGCGGTTTGCCGGACTTTGTGACCATCGATGTGATGACCGGCGACGATATTCGTTCACGCTGGCTTCTGACACACATCGCCGTGAACGGCCCGAAGCTCAAAGGCCCCATTCGTAAACTAGCGAAGGAACAAGACGTTCAACTGGTCGTCTGTGGACACTCCCACGTGCCGCTCATCGTCCGAGACGGAAACGTTGGGGTCTTCAATCCTGGCAGCATCGGACCACGACGCTTCACTCTTCCCATTACCTTCGGGATGATCGAGCTGTCTGAAACAGGTTTACGCCTAAACCACTACTGCTGCGAGACAGGTGAGCCTTGGCGTCCGCCTGGAATGCACTAATCAGAGTCTATTTGTAGGCCGAAAAGCTCAGGTCCAAAAAGAGAGTGGCCTCCCAGTTCTTGACGGTCGTAGCGCCTGTCTCGCATCGCAGACCGAGCTTGAAATTGCCAGAGGTCATCACTGATGCCAGGGAGTTCCAATCCACATCGTCATTGATAGTAATGTTGGCGATTGGACCGGACAGAGAGGATGCACTTCCCAGCACCACCGTTGCCTCAGAGGTCGAAACGAAGAGTTCAATGAGCTTGAAAGCCTGATCCAGCCGGCTGATTCCCTGACTATCCGAATTCAGCCCAATCGTCGCACTTGTGATGCTCACATACGAGGGTTGAGCGCCATCGAGATTCTCCTCTGCGTTTTTGAGAAATGCTCCGTATGGATTGCCGCTCTCTGTATTCATGTTTTTTTCTGTGGTGACACTACCATTCGAAACGTCATTGGCCTTCATCGTGGAAAGTTGGAGCCCCACATTTTCACTGAACGCGATGGGTTCGTCCGCACATCCTGACGTGAGCAGAACAATGCTGAACAGAAAAGCTAGAACGGTAGGTCGACGGTTCATGAACATCTGGAATCCTCGGAGCCGCTAAGGCGCAATGGAAAGGCGGAACGCTGAAGTTACCAGGGAGCCAAACGGTATCGCAAGGGTCAGAAGCTAGGTAAGCGGCTGAGTTCGTAGAAACTCAGCAAGAAACTCGAGTTGTACCGTGAGCGGATGGTCCCGGCGGTAGAGAAGCCGAAAGGTGTCCGCTAGAAGCGGTAGCTCCGGTAGCAATCGAAGCAGCCTCCCCTGTCGAATGTCTTCCTCAACCATGTAGAGTGGCACAACAGCCACACCAACACCGTGACGGGCAAGCTGTACGATGGGCGCTCCGGCCCCGCAAAAGCGCACGTCGCCGAAGGTAAAACTCGGGTTGCTCTCGGCAGCCAAATAGCGGCAAAGAGGCATGTTACTATTAATGTCTAGGACGGTGTGGTTGAGGGCGTGCTCGGGATCGTCCAATGGATTTCTCGCAATCAGTTCTGGCGCCCCAATAAGCACATACTCCTCCGGATGAAGGACATGAACTTTCCACTCAGCACTGGCGATCGAGGCACTGGTGACGATGCAATCCATCTCTCCACTTCGAAGGCGCGCAAGAATGTCATCTCCTGAACCGAAGTAAGTGTCTAGATGCCAAGATGGATGCTCATTTTCCAGTGCCATAAAGGAAGGAAGTATCCACGAGAGACCTAGCTCAAACCGAGTACCGACCATCAATCTGACAGGGGGTTCCTGCCCCGAAAGCACCACGTCACTACAATGTCGAACACTCGCCAGCGCGTCGGTGGCAGCAGGAACCAACGCCAAGCCTTCCGGGGTTAGCACAACACTTCGAGTAGTGCGCTTGAAGAGTTCCTTTCCCAAGAGCTCTTCAAGCCCCTTAATTCGTTGTCCAAACGCCGTGGGCGTTAAAAAAACCTCCTTGGCTGCGCGCCTGAAATTCAGGTGTTTGGCCGCGGCGAGAAAGCACCGGAGGTCATCGATACTTGGCATAGGGACACGATTAACCATCCGTTACTCCACACGAACGTTCATGGTGGCTTCGCCCACATTATAGCCATCATCAATCAAGACCGTAATCTCAAACATGCCGGCTTTTTGAGGTGTCCATTGAACATGCCGCCCCATCGACATCTCACTAATCGCCACATCATTGGCGAAGAATTGATGGCCATGAAGGTCACTTCCATTGATGTGAGTAGCGGTAAATTCAGCCGTTTCACCGAGACTGAGTGTTGCAGGACCATCCAGGAGAACTTGGAGGTCTTTTCCCTCGCCATGGATATCCCAACCGGCACAGCCATACGCCGTGACAGCATTGGATGTCCGAACAAGGATGGCGGAGCTATCCTTTGAAAATGCAAAATTGAGCACAGAATTATCCCACCCGTGAGGAATGTCTCCCCATTCCGTCTCTTCATGCGTTAGGGGAGGACGCTCAAAGGCATGGACAATTTGGAGAGTCGCCTCATCTCGAAGAACGATGCGTTTGTCCCGATCAACATGGATTAAGAACCGCCCATCTGGAGACCAGCGGACAGGGCTCACGACATCAGGCATGTAGGATATTTTATTAATGCCCTCAACCGCCGTAGGGAGCGGCTCACCAATCGCATTGAGTTCGGGCAGGGTCCACATGCGAATGAAGCCTTCTCCCGTTGTTGTGGCGACAATATCTCCTGACGGATGCACGGCGACGTCTTGAATCGCCAGCCCGTGCCACGAGTTTCCACCAGCTTCTGGATCCATTTGACCGGTGGTGGTCGTATCGCGTCGATAAATAGCTCCGGTCTCTAGGTTGACATGAAGAATCTCTGCATTCTCGCCGTTAGCTAAAATCACCCCCTTGCCATCTTGAGTTGGCTCGATAACGGACTGACGGGGAAAGAGCACATCGCACATGAAGTTCTCGATCGGTAACTCCATGGTGGTCTCTCCTGTAGGGACATCGATCACACGGAGATGGGCAAGAGACATGTGCTTGAAGCAATCCATTACGATGACGTTCCCGCCCGAGGGAGTAATCACGCCTCGAATGTAGGGTGGAACATCTGGAGCTCCTTCAGGCGGAGACAAGGGGTCGATCTCAAGAAACGTATCCCCCGTAATCATCCAGTGGAGCTTTAATTGATGGTGTCCAACTTGCTGTAAGACGAAGTTCCATCCAGCATCCACTCCATTTCGACGGAGAATGGGTGCATCGAAAGCCTTCGCACCACTTAGGGCATAGAGAACGGAACCGCCTTGATTCACCAATCCCGTGTGACCGTCTGTCATGCCTTGTGCAAAATCGCTGTGGAAAAACTCCTCGGAACCTCCATCCCCAACGGCCACCAGCCCGGGATGCATACTGAAACCAAGGTACGCCTCACTCGTGTGAGACGACATGTGGAACTGAGGCATCCACGTCTCATGGTGCCAAAGCTCATCGAGTTGTGAAGTGCCCAAATCACACGTTGAAAATGCCGGAAGTTTTGGGTGTTCGACCTTCTTACCCGGAGGATCCACCTTGGATTCTCCAATCGATATGATCGGAGTGGGCTCATTATTCAATGGCTCCAGCATAAATCCGCCCTGAGTCTCCAAGCATGCAGGCATAAAGACAATCATTGCCAACAGCACTGACTTCCATGTGTGTCCGCTCGTTTGATTCATCACATTACTCATGTTGCTTCCTCCTAACTGTGGGTCATCCCGACTGCTTGAAAAAGATTAGATCCCAACATTGAATAAGTGAATCCGCATATTCTTTATAAAATTATAACACAAAAAAGATACAATTAATCTATCTGCCGCTACACCACTCATTCATCAAGGGATCTCAGCGCCATATTTGCCCTTTAACACTCGAATAAAAGTCGCAAATGATCGAATCTGAGGGCAAATCCCACTAAGATTAAAGTGGGGGGTTGGTCTCCTCTACGTGGGTCCCGCAAATGAGGGACTAAGAGCGAAAAGTGTCTCACAATATGTCGCCAGGACAGAGGGGTTGGTGTGCGATTGGTTGCTTTAGCATCTAGATGGCTCGTGGATGAGTGCATTTACACCCACCAGATGCTGCATGAGAATGTCACCAGAACCACACCCATTCTGAATCCAGCCTACCCGACTAACTCACCGTCAATATCGCTGGTAGAATGGAACTCACTCACTGGACAGCGGCTTACGAACGGGTCGATGCGATGACCCAAGGGGGAATGTTCTGATGGTTCAGCAGGAAAGCACGACACGTCTCGTCGCCGGTCTACTCTTTGCGTTCATGATTTTTGCCGCGATAGCATTGGGTAGTCCCCTTTCAACCTTCTTTAATCCGCCCTCGTTGCTGGTCACGGTAGGTGGAGGCATCCTTTTGACCTTGATGTCTCATGGCTTCAGTGGTTTTCGCGAGCTAACGAGAATCTCAAGACATGGTGGAACACGGAGCGAATTCGAATACGCCCAAACCATCGCTCTTGGTGCAGCCAAACAATTCGAACGTATCGGATGGATTGGCACTGCCATTGGGCTAGTTCAGATGCTCGCAAACCTGGATGACCCGGACGCTATAGGACCAGCCTTAGCTGTCGCCTTCTTAACGGCATTTTACGGACACTTCATTTCGATTGCGGTTTTTCACCCGATGGCTCGAGACCTGGACGCCCGCGCCAAACTCTCTTAGCTGGCCTATTGCCGGAAACGACTTCCGTGGCATCGACCGCATTCACGTGATTCCCCCTCTCCTTTTATCACCGACATCAACAACCACCGATACAACTACTAGAGCGTCAAACGGGCGTATGGGAGATACATTCAATGACTCAGAAAGAAACAGGAACTCGCCTTATCGCAGGTCTATTTTTCGTTCTCCTCTTGGGTGCTGCGATGGGCAGTGGTGGCTCGATCGCTAGCTTCATCGACCCCCCTTCCATCATGATAACCGTCGGTGGCGGCGTGCTATTGACCCTCATTGCTCATGGATGGCAGGGCATGAGCGCCATGCTGAAAGTCTCCAAAGAAGGGGGGAGTAAATTCCAATTCGAATTCGCTCAGACCGTAGCATCAGGCGCTGCAAAGCAGTTTGAGCGTGTAGGCTGGCTGGGGACGGGCATTGGCGTGATCCAGATGCTGCAGAGCCTCGATGATCCAGCCAGTATTGGTCCAGCCATGGCGGTCGCCATTCTGTGTCCTCTCTATGCACACCTCATTTCCGCCTCCATCTTCCATCCAATGGCTCGGGATTTAGAGGCCCGTTCAAAGCTTGCTTGAAGACTAATGTAGAGCCCTATTCTTTCCTGGTCGCGTTGGAATCACTACACTCGGCGCCTAGCCAAGGAGAGACGCCGTGAGGACACACCAACTCTTAGCCCCAATCATTGGAATCGGACTTCTTGTTGGGTGTTCGGCAGATACGTCCGTCGGATCAGCGCAAGACACGTTCGAACCAGACACGGTGGCTGATGTCGCGCAAGACGCAGCCCTCGATGCATCCGAAGAAGATACGGCGGTCGACGTACAACCGGACAGACAATTCGATACAGGAGCATCCCAGGACACTCAATCCGACACTGCCGGGGATACCGGCTGTTCCAGTGATGAGCAATGCGACGACGGAAATCCGTGCAACGGGCTTGAGGCATGCGATGTCCTAAGTGGTGACTGCACGCCAGGAACCCCTCCCAATCTCGATGACGGTATTCCCTGCACGGAAGATAGTTGCGACCCGGGCATCGGTGTCGTTCATTCTCCGAAAGACGAGCTATGCAGTGCGGAAGGAGCCTGCCTCCAAGGAGTCTGCGATCCGAGCCAAGGATGCACGGCGGCCCCGCTGACGCCTTGTTGTGGCAATGACCTCGTGGAAGAAGGCGAGACCTGCGACGATGGAAATGTCACCGAAGGCGATGGTTGCTCCCCCAAATGCCAACTTACGTCCATGTGCGATTCGGGCTGCACGAAAAGTGAAGATTGCGCGGAGGGTCTAGTGTGTGAGGGCTGGCCCAAAACCGTCGACGGGGCTTTCGGACAATGCGTCGATATGGCCATGATCGATGGAGAGAACACGCCTTGTGACTTGAATAACCCATGTCCAGAAGGTCTTGCCTGCCTCGGCGAATACGCCTGGGGTGGTGGAGGATGGTGCGTGAAAGGATGGATGGCAAAGACGTTC
>MDTD01162839.1_pt1 | contig 11084 bp, 8 predicted proteins | sample 811221 | NCBI WGS metagenome assembly MDTD01 (sample SAMN05326646, study PRJNA326480) | marine metagenome | isolation source: seawater | place: Pacific Ocean: South West | collected 2011
GCCAAGGAGATTGAAGCAGGCGATGCGAGCATCGCCGATGCAAATCGACACAGGCAAGGAGCCATGCAGCAAGACAAAACGCGACAGATGGATTGGGAACGCTCTAGTGAGAACTGCAAGCGTCAATAGAATGCCACTGGATACCCGCCAGCGCGGGAATGACGAAATCAATGTTCGTGATGCAATTGCCGCCTTGGTGGTAAGAATCTCAATCCACGAACCACTGACGCAGATCGTCAAGAGTCACACCCTCAAGATTGGGCACCACGCGCGTCGCCTGGTTGAGTAACTCAGCAGGACCGGTGGTCGTCAAACCGAGTACCTGCAGCCCCGCTGCCCTGGCGGACTGAATGCCTGTTGCGGTGTCTTCGATGGCAACCGCAGTCTCCGGCTTGATGTTGCGATCCGGATACTTTTGAGCCAGCAGCTTCACGGCCTTGGCATAGCTTTCAGGGTCCGGCTTGGAGTGCGTCACGTCATCTGCCGTCACCGTCACATCAAACACGTTGGCAAGCCCGAGCTTGGCTAAGATGATGCGGATGTCCATCTGCGTCGCCCCGCTGGAGATCGCAATGGGAATCTGACCCGCGAGTTGTTCGATGAGTTCGACCGAGCCGGGGATCGCCTCGACGCCTTCGTTGACTTCCAACTCAAACGCCTCGGCCTTTTCCTGCACCAACACCGGCAAACGCGCTTCAACTTCCGGCGACGATGTCTGGCCTGGCTGAGCCCCAAGGATCACGCGAAAGGCATCGCGGTCATCAAAGCCAACGAACTGGTCGAGGTAATCTTCCCACGAAAGTTCAAACCCCAAGGGCTTACCCACGCGCAGAAACGCACGGTGATGCAAGGGCTCGGAGTCGACAATCACGCCATCAAAATCAAAGACAATACAACTGGGCATGGGTGGAGTTTAGAGGACACATGCGTGTTAAGCAATCGGATATCGACCCGCCACAGAGCCAGTTTCCAGACCCGATTGGACGGCAATTTTAATAACATGCGACTGAGTCTCATTGTCACTCTTGTTTTCCAGCTTGTTTACCAGTCATTACTTATCAAAATGGAAAATAATTTTTGATAGGCTGGATTTCTATTTGCCCCAAGCCGACATCTTCCTATACTGTGTTCCAAGAACAGACAAACTTTCTTTTTATCTCTGATACAAAGGTTATCCATCATGCCTCACATCATTGCTGAGCCCTGCGTGAACACCAAGGACACCGCTTGCGTTGAAGTCTGCCCCGTGGACTGTATTCACCCCACCAAGGACGACGACGACTTTGAAACCGCTGAAATGCTCTACATCGATCCCAACACCTGCATCGACTGCGGTCTGTGCGTCGATGAATGCCCCGTCAAAGCCATCTTCCCCGAAGAAGACCTTCCCGAAGAATGGGAAGAATACGTGGCTAAGAACGCGGAATACTACGAATAAATAAGCAGTCCGCGAAACTGTTAAGTATTCAACCGGGCATCGCATTGGCTAAATCGTTACGATCAAACGCGACGATTGGGCTAATGTGGTGCCCGGTTTTTTGTTGCGCATTGATCACTGACCTATACTGCTCAAACCGCTTGCGGTTTAGCGCATCAACGAGTCTTCAACGATTGGAATCTGAGTCTCCATGTCCAAGCCCACCATCATCATCACTGAAACGCTCGATCCGGTCTGTGCTGCCTGGCTGGAGGAACGTGCCAACGTCATCTGGCATATGCATGATCAACCCGGTGTCGAAGACGTGCTGGCCACCATCGATGGTGCCGTCGTGCGAACCTACACGCAGGTCAATGACGCGTTCATGGATCTGGCTCCGCACTGCAAGGTCATCGGCCGCGCCGGTGTCGGCCTGGATAACTTCGATCTACCGGCCTGCCAAAACCGGGGCGTCCAGGTCGTCTACACCCCCGACGCCAACACGCAGGCTGTCGTTGAGTATGTGTTCGGCCTGATACTCGATCACTACCGCCCGCGCACTGCCATGCCCCAGTGTGTCGGCGATAAAGCCTTCCACGGACTCCGCAAAACACAGGTCGGCCTGCAGATCAACGAATTAACTTTGGGTATCCTCGGCTTTGGTCGCATCGGTAAACGCATCGGCCAGGTTGCCACCGCGTTCGGCATGAAGGTGCTGGTCAACGACATCATCGACGAGTTCGTCCTGCGTGATGCTGTGGATTACGATTTCAAGTTCGTCGACAAGCAAACCCTTTATAGCCAGTCCAACATCCTCACCGTGCACACCGACGGTCGCAAGGAGAACCATCACCTGTTAAACAGCGATGCCTTTGACCTGCTCAAGCCCGACTGTCTGTTCATCAATGCAGCGCGTGGCATGCTGGTCAACGATGTGGATTTAGCAGCATGGCTCAAAGCCAACGCCAATGCCCATGCGATTCTCGACGTCCACGATCCCGAACCCCCGCAAGCGGACAACCCGCTTTGGCCTTACACCGATCGCGTGAAAATGCTCCCCCACCTGGCCTCCCGCACCGACAGTGCTTTGCAGAACATGAGCTGGGTCGTCAAAGATGTCATGGCCGTGCTGGAAGGCGCCGAGCCGAGGTATCCGGCGTTTTGATTTCTCAGCGATTTGCATCACAAAAAATACGGACTGATTCCAGTCAATGTATGGTTTGTTGCCCCATCTAAATCATTGATCCACGAACCGACCTTCAAGTAATTGTGAGCGACCTGCTGCTGGCGCCGTGGTGTCAAATGCACCCGCTATCTGGCCAAGGTTGATACGAAGCAATTTCACGATGCCATAACTATCCATCGCTTGTTGTAGTTCTTCATCTTCGGACAATCTCACAACGCCAGTTGGTGTGTAATCACTATCCCCAATACAAACTTTATCACTGCCTTTGACCATCCATAATTTAAACAGCTTCTTCTGGTAGGTTCCATTGCGTTCATCACGCGTGCCAGCGGGTGAATACTTGACTTGAGTTTGACCTTGATCGGCCGTATCAACCATCAACTGTTGTGATACAGCCACGTTTGACATCCTGTAACCATTTTGAACTAGTGCGCGTGAAATAGAAGCCTTGATGATGATCTTGTCAGCACTCGTAACTTGCATTGCATCCAAATTAATCCAAATCGGTTCGTCCCGGTCAAACTTGAGTATATCCGTTTTCAAACCAGTTGATGCATTAATTGCACTTTGATGTGGCAACTTCCAAGCATATACATTGCGCACCTTTCGGTTAAAAACCGAGTCAATCAACAGGCCGTTGTTTTTAACAAGACGAATGGGATAGTCGTACATCCACACCGATTGACCGGTTATACCACTAACCAATTTTTTATCCATAAGAATCCATCCGCCATTGCATACCATCACATTCCCGGTATTAGACATAACGCGGTATGCTCTACCTTCATGCAAATCCCACATGCGAACATACATGACACCTGCAGCCAACAGGAAACGACCATCAAATGATTGGCAGATGCTTTCGATTCTAGGCATACTTCGGTCAAGGCGTCCGTCCAATGTGCCATCCACTTCACCTGACGCAACATCAATGATATTGATCAACCCTTTCTCATAGGGGACAGCTACTTTCGTACCATTTGCAAGTAATAAAGGCGTGGTGACATGGCCTCCCATTTTGGTCAGCCACAACGCTTTGGGGACGTTGTTTTCAATCATCCAACAATATAAATCACCTTCCCGCGTACGGGTCAGAAGCAAGTTGTTCGACGTCCATGCTGCATACGCATCCTCGGATCGATAACCACTTTCTGGTAATGGTGGGCGAAACGAAAACATATGCTTGGGTTGCGTGCTGGACCAATCCCACAGGTCAATACGGTCTTTGTCATTTCGATTTTTGCCATCACCTAATGCTGCAACACAAGTCCCATCAAAACTGATCGCCGCTGCCTGAGTGTTCTGATGAAACTCGGCAGACTTGATCAATTCTCCAGTACGGATGTTGGTCAGATATACGTACTCACCTATCGAACCGGGCACGCTGCCATAAGTCAGCATCATGTACTCACCTGCACGGTAGGAAGTGGAAATTGTTGTTTCCCTATGGATGGTATTGCACAAGAACCTTGACAACCTTACTGAGCGAACATCAAAATCTTCCCCCAAGTCTGTCATGGGTTTTAAATCCTGAGGTTGGGTTGGGGCAGGTATCTCCTTGAGACCAAACCAATCAGGCTTGACGAGTAATGCCTCGCGTTTGGCTTCGAGTAACTCTTTGGCTTGAAGCTCCCGTTCCTTGGCCATGAGCACATTTTCCGGTGTATCAATCAAGAGTGAAAGATCACTACCATGCTTAGCCTTAAACTCCTTGAGTTTATTTTGCGCCAAGATGCCAGACTTCCTCATGGAATAGCCACCCTTGGAAACTTCGAAATAATATTTACGGATCAATCCCGGAAAATCCTCACCTACCTTTCGAATGCTGTATCCCGTTAACCAATTCCATGCATTATCAGCATTCTTAAACCGTTCGGTTGCAACCAGGTAAAGCTCACCACGCCTGGCCATGATCTGGGCAGGATCCCATGTATTGAAAACTGTTTGCACTTCAACTTGTTGTCCAATTTCAAACACACGCGCAGGTGCAATCGAAGTCGCAACATCTCTTTGAGCATCGACTTTTGTTGTCGTTGAACTCCCTGCTGAATCAGCTGGAACACGACCTGGTGCTCGAGTCGTATTGGGGGTGGCCCAGTCTCGTGTACCATCGGTAAATTCAATCCGGTAACGTCCACCCAGAATGGATATTAATTTTGCAGATCGCCATTGTGTCCCTTGCCTGACTTCGATCGCATCTCCTGATTTAAACTCATCAGCCCAAACAACCGAAATCATCAGCCCCACACACATCAGGACCAAAACACAACACTCTCCAAATCGCTTTCTCATCATCTGCCTTTCATACACTCGATGTACTGGATCGGAGTGGCACCACCAACAAAACAATGCAACGAAAAGTATCAGCGCAGGCAAGGCTGCGTCATTTGATATTGAACATCATGTTGGTAAGAACTGGCAAGAAATGCCCCCGATATTAAACAAACAACCAGATTCAGTTGAAGATATACTAGCACATAGACGTATATTGCCAAGCTTAAATGTTGCGAAACACTGTTATCTGTCGTCCTTACCAATCAAACAACACCCCCATCGTCTCCGCGCGATGCTCGGTCATGAAGGGGTAGACTTGTTCGCATTCGTTGGGTTTGAAGCGATGCCAGATGAGGTTGTCGACATTGAATTTGCTGCGCTCAAGTAACTGAAAATAGAACTGGCTGTAGGTGTGATCATTCCATTGCTCATCGTTGTGAATGTCGTGGACACCGCGGATGGTCAGGCCGTGACGCATCACGAACGGTGTTAAATGCTGCTGTGTCGGATCGCCTGCCGAACCCAGGAGAACCAGCTTGCCGAACTTGCGGGGGAGTTGCTGGGCCTGGACGAAGACTTGCGCGTTGCCCGTCGAATCAATCACGATGTCAGGGAGTGTGCCAAGCAAATCCTCAACCAATGCAATGGCCTCTGAAACAGGCTTGTCGATCACGGCGGTCGCCCCACCTTTGCTTGCCATCTCCAGGCGTTTGGCCACGGGATCGATCACGACAATGTGTTGGGCGCCACTTGCTGCGGCCCAGCGGGTGGACATCTGACCGATGGGACCTGCACCGATGATTGCAACCTTGCAACCAAAATCGTACGCCGCAGCCTTGGCTCCGACGGCGGCAATCTTGGCCAAGGCAAACCATGCAGCATCTTCACTGGATACGCAATCTGGAATCGGGATCACGTGGTTCTGATCCAGCACGTGATGTGAGGCATGTTGCTGACGTGATGCAACACGGTCACCGACTTTGACTTTGGTCACTTCGCTACCGACCTGGATCACCTGTCCCACCCAGCAGTAGCCCGTCTTAAACGGGTAAACAACCCAACTGGAAAAGTGACTTTGCTCGCTGAAATTCCGGTTAAAGCAGGTGCCTTCGGTACCGCTGCTGATCATCGAGCAGATCGCCTTGACCACGACTTCATGGGGCTTGGGATCAGGCAATTCGACGGGCATGAGTTGGACTTGCTGTTTGCCGGTGAAGAAAATGGCTTGGGATTGCATGGCAGTGCTCCTGTGTCAAAGATTGCTCAAAGCATAGGAATCACAAGCAACGCGGACTATTTCAGCTTTTGCATCACACTTTCAAATTTTGAGACACATTGTTCATTCAGCACTAATTTTACAGTGTTTTACTCTGGCAACTTTCTCTATAATGGGACACATGGGCAACACGATCCAACAATCCACACCAACGCCAATCACCTACATCACCGGTTGGGTTGTCAGGCCACAACGCGGGGACTACTGCCCATTGCATAAACATGTGAGTTGGGAATTGGTGTTTCATCAGCATGGTTCAGGACGCACCACTCTGGCGGACGGGCGCGTGTTCAACTACGAACCCAAGAGCATGGTGCTTTACGGCGCACAGGTTGAACATGAGCAACACAGCTATCGCAATGACGCGAATCACTGTGTGCATCTGCAACTGCCTGAGACGTTAGCCCTGCAACTACCCGACTGTATGGTCAGCCCGCCGATCCGCGATAGTGACCTGATCAGCAATGTCATCAGTCTTTGTCACACACGTTTGCCCAAATCCGGTTTGGCAAAACAGGCGCTGGATCATCAAGCCAGCTTCGTGCTATTGCGATACCTGCAATATGCCCAGCAGGAAGAACGAAAAACCGACAGCAGTATTCAGCAGCAAACCCAACGCGCCCGACATTACATCCAGGAAAATTTCAGGCGCATTGAATCTGTGCGCGATGTCGCTCGACATTTGAAAATGGGTTATGACAACCTGCGCAAACAATTCCCCCACTATCAGGGCATGAGCTTAAACCAATGTCTCACGCAGGCCCGCATCCAACGTGCAGAGCAGTTACTCGAACACTCCACGTTAACCTGTGCAGAGATTGCGCAGATGACCGGCTTTGCCAATGAGCGTTATTTCAACACCTGTTTCAAAAACAACACCGGCAAGACACCGGGGCAGTATCGCAAGCAAGTTCAATCCTGAGTAAAGAAGCTTTGCCCTAATGGCTTGTCTTGATCGATGGCAAGACGCTCAGGCAAAATAAAATCTTCAAAGGCATGAATATCAACTTTGGCCATCTCTTGGGCAATTTCTGTGAGTGTTTTATCTTTATCAGTGTTTCGATGTGTGAATTTCTTGGTGACCTGTTGGAGCTCAACTGTTTGTTGTGGTGTTTCCAGATAGAGTGTTGCAATGCGATCGCGAGAGATAACTGTGAAATTCACACCGGTACCGTAGCCAATATGCATCTCGTTTTTCTTGCCGTTCTTTGTTTTAAACTTTATTCTCAAAGGCGTCATTTTCTCTGAGTAAATACGATTCTTCTGAAGAATACTCGCAATGAGCTGCTTTTTGAAAATCTTTTTTTCGGGATCATCAATCTGCCATTCAGACAAGTCAATGCTAATCGAACCGGACAGGTCGATTGGTGTAAAATCGTGATCGTTTCCAGGCAATGCGTTGATGACATGCTGTCGTAATAAAGGCCAGCATTGAAGCACTCTTGGCATTTTTTTCAGATCAATCGCGTAAAACATATCACCCACAACTTCGCCTTGTGGCAGTTGCTTGTATTTCCAAATATGTTGCCCGGTTCTGCCATCGAAAATATCCTTATCCAACATGACCAAACCATGACTGAGTAAGACACACTTTGGAACGGTGTTGGGTTGATTTTTTTTAAAAGCCGTTCTCCCCGAGCGACTGGCTGGGACAACATGAATCAGTGGTGTATCTTTGCCATCGTCTAATGACCAGAGCTTGAAACTCCGATCGCGTGCTGCCATGAGATATTGCCCATCGCGTGAAATCTGCAAGTGTTTTGGATCAAACGGCACTTGGCTGATGGTGTTGATCGCCTGACCGGACTTCACATCGATGAGCAGGATGCTTTGATTGGTTTTGCTGAAGACAGCCACAAACTTTCCATTGGCACTGACCGCCGGCTGGGTTTGTTGTCCCAGTGGTTGACCGGTATCAAGCTGCCATCGCATCACCGCCGAATCAGGTTCCACAGCAAAAAGCTTATTCCAGGGGGTCATCACCAATAATGCATTGTCATGCGTAAAGCGTGCCCATTTCACCCAACTAAATTCTTCCAGTTCCTCACCTTCGGGGACTTCAAAGCTGATTCGATGATCCGGCGTGGGTTGCCCCCAATCCCAGACATCGACGCGGTAGCGTTGGAAGCTGACACATAATGGTGCATGCCCTGCCACGCGTTTACCATCGGGACTGATGGCAATGGGGTTGGTCGCTTCCGAAAATTTGCCACAGTTGATCAATTGACTGGATATCAAATTGACCAGATAGCCTCCGTTGATCGCACAGGTACTCTTATGAGTTGCCATAAAAAAGTGATCGCCCTGCTGCATTGCCATTGCCATGGTCCGTTGGTGGTCCCATTCAATTTGCTCAAAAATCGGCAACGTAACAGGTTTGAATGTCGGCCCCGGATCGACCATGGGTTGCCAGGGTCCTTTGACCACTGCCACTGCCTTAGCAAGTAGCAATGGCTTGACAGGTAATCGCAGACGATCACGTCGCTTTTCCATGAATCGCCGTGAGTTTTGATGAGTATCAGCAATGGGTTCGTAAGTGGTGCCAAAAGTCTGAACCAGGTATTGCAGGCGTGTTTTGGCTTTGGCAAGTGAAATCGCCAGATTGTCATCACCGACGGACATCTGCATATGACATTGTCGAACCATCCCTTTAAATGAAGTATTCTTGGGATCACGGAGATTAAAGGCGCGCATCCAATACCAATGCGATTTGTCATCGTCCATGTGTTTAAGCGATACCAGGTATAGTTCGCCATGAACTTGTTGCACGATACCCGTGGCCCAACGCCATCCCATCCGAAACTGAACTTCCTGTCCTTTTTGGAACGTCCAGTTTTCGAGTGTGATCTGTTCGTTGATTTCCTTGATCCCAACCGGATCCGATTCATTAACCTTAACAACAATCTCGGCCCCCATGACCGTTGTCATCGTCCAAAGTAATGACGCTAGAAAACCATATCGTCCAATCAAACTTGGCATCATATCCCCCTTGAAAATGTCGGACTGTCAGTTCAACTCCGGATCAGGTATACGCCCGTCCGTCTCCGTCCTGTTGTTTGCGTTGCTGTTTTTCGATTTGTTTCTTGGCTGTGTCGCTGAAGTTCACGGTGATCTCCGGGGAGGGGTCGTGAGGGGCGACGTGCAAGGTCTGCGTCGGGAAGGCGAAGTTCACGCCGATCTTACCGGCGAGTTTGAAGATGTCGATAAACAGGCGTTCGCGTTCCTGAAGTTCCATGCTCCAGTCGGGCACTTCATGGAAAACATAAAGCAGGATGTCCAGTGAGTATGGGCCGAACTGGTTGTAATAGACATGGAAATAGTCTTTGCGGGTGTGCGGATGTTCCTTGATGAGTTGGCGGATCCCTTCGACGAACTCAACCATTTTCTCCGGCTTGGTGTCGTACTGGATGCCAATGAATGTCTTCCACCGGCGATAGCGACGACGGCCGTAATTGTCCACGGTCGCACGCACCAGGGCGGCATTGGGGACGGTGATCAGTGAATCGTAAAACGTGCGGATGCGCGTTGAACGGAACCCCAGTTCGACGACGGTGCCTTCGGTGCCATCGATAACCACCCAGTCACCGACTTCAAAGGGGCGATCGAGAATCACGGCAATGGAACCAAAGAAGTTTTCGATGGTGTCCTTGGCGGCAAAGGCAAAGGCCAAACCGCCGATCCCCAGGCCGGTGATCAGTGGCAGGATGTTGATGTTCAGGGATTGGGCACCATAGATCAGCCCGAATGCCACAATGAAAATCTTGACGGTCTTGCGGATCAGTGGGACGAGGACATCATCGAACTTGTTGTCGGTTTTGAGCGCTTTGTCCATGAGGACTTCGGAAGCCAGGTCGGTGATGCGCCATGCCGCCCAGACGGCGGAGAAGGTGCCGAAGACCTGAATAGCGCCTGCGAGGATGGTGTAGGCCGTGTCTGGTAATTGGAGCATGCGCAGGAACCAATACCAGAGGATGGCCGCCCCGAGTAACCCGATGGGGCGGACCGCCGTGCCGATGCTCTTGGCATGTTCGGTGGTGGTGTGTCGGGCGATGAGTTTACGGCTGATACCGCCGAGGATGGCGCGGATGATGTGATCGAGAATCACGCCAAGCAATGCGACGATAAAGACGCCGAGCCATTGCCAGTATTCGAGCGTCAGGACGGTGTGGTTGATGCCTTTGAGTGATGCAGGAATTTTCTTTCGCAGCCAATTCTTGTTCAGCATTTCCTGGACATCTTCGAGCCCTTTGACGGTTTGGATGTCTTCAAAGGCCAAATACAATTCATGCGAATTTTTAACGGTTGCTGCGGAGAAGAGCCAGCGTCCGTCATCATTTTTCTTAAAGACGATATTGCCATACCGAGCCAGGTCCTTGAACTTCTCAGGTGTGTCGCGTTTGGGAAAGTAGGTGTAGGTGGCCATGTCCGCCGCGGCTTGCGCATCGGGCAGGGTGGTCGTTTCCCAGTCGATGAATTCCAGGCGATTGATGACTTCCCATAGGTCGGTTGCGATTTCCTGGAGGCGATCAGGATTAGCTTGTGACATATCCAGGCAGGATTGGACGCGATCCCAGGCAGCGGTCTGCTTCTCGTGAACCGCTTGCCGGATGGCAGTTAAGAAGAATTTCATGGTATCCCGCGGGGAATTTTGCTCTTCCATGTAAGAAAGATTTGCCTCGGGGGGATTTGAATTGTTGGCTTCACTGGAGGACTGTGCCCATAACCAAGCTGGACCCAATGCCAGCAGACAAAGCAGGAGCACAATAAATCGATGCGGCTTCATATGATCGGATGCCTCTGATTATTGGAAGTCGGATGAATCACGGTTGATGACCGTGACATTGCGTCGGCCCTGATCATCACGACCAGTGACAAGCCGACGTAAGAAGTGTAACGCATTGCGTCCCATGTTCATCAGTGTGGACAGGACA
>MDTD01038679.1_pt1 | contig 11083 bp, 8 predicted proteins | sample 811221 | NCBI WGS metagenome assembly MDTD01 (sample SAMN05326646, study PRJNA326480) | marine metagenome | isolation source: seawater | place: Pacific Ocean: South West | collected 2011
AAAATACATCTTTGTGGACCTCCCTCCACAATCAAGAACACCTCAGGTTATGAGCAATCCAGATATTGAAAGAGGCGATTACTTCTATGTCTCGGCTACTTCTCAATATACGGATGGTTTGGATGTTAATCTATCAACTATCAACTTCAATGTCGAAATTTCCGCTGCAGGAGTAGATTCGTGGGATTCTTCTATTGTCTCAGGTGGAGAGAGTGTAAAATACCCCGATGCGCCTAATGAGTACAGAGAATTTGTGGTTGAACCAACCATGGATATGGCGAGCGGATCCTATGACATCAGATCGCAAGCCGTTGACTCAAGAGGCCAAAAAAGCGATTGGGTTGTAAATGAAAATGCCTTTTCTTTGATGAATTCACTTCCTCAAATCTCTCAGGATCCAATTACTGTGAAGGTGGATACAACCGAGAGGGTGTCCATGAAAAATCACATCACAGATGCAGAATCTCCCGGAGATATATCTGGATTAGAAATCACGAGTATGCACGCAGCTTTCGTGGCATGGTATCCTGAAACTGAAGAAATTGAAGTTCATTTTGATGAAATCCAATACATCGACACTGAACCAACAACCACTCCTGTGGAAATCGAAGTATTCGATGGTACCGATACCTCTTACAATTCTCTGATTTTCAATGTCATTGAGAATGGTCAACCTCGGTGGGAAACCATCAACAGGCAATATGTTGAAGAAGGAAGTAATGGTTTCATCGAACTCGAAAATCACGTTACAGATACCTTCGACGATGGATCTCCTGCACCGACATCATTACTCATGTTTGAGTTGATGGAAATCACGCCAAACGGTATATTCACCGCAAGTATCGATGAAACAACGCTTCTGTTTGAAACCGTGGACGACGATGTTAACGGCATGGTCACGCTCACAGTACGCTGTTCTGATGGAGTTCAATATTCAGACCAAGAGATATCCGTTGAAGTATCGCCGATCAATGATGCTCCTCGAATCGATTTGTCTGGTCTTGAAAACCTTGAATTGCAAGCAGGCGTGGAAGAAGTAATACACTTTGAAAGCAGAATTTCCGATGTCGATGGTGACGTTTCCGAGTCGTTCGTTAGAGTAACCGCAGAGGATGATCGGTACGTTATTTACAGTATGCTGGACAACACCCTCACGCTCAAATGGGACGACGATGGTCAGAAGAAGGTCACAATGACAATTGAAGACCGCTACGATGTCAATACCTATGAATTCGTAGTTAATGTGGTTGATCATAAGGATCTCACAGTATCAGAATCCAGCGATACCATGGTTCAAGTCACAGTTGGTGATGTGATGGTTGGTGATGAATTTGAGGCCTCGGTGAACATCATTGATGATTCCTCAACCATGTTATCTATGACTACTCAATGGCAGCTCTGTAATTCAGAATCTGGTATCTGTCGATTATTTGTGAACTATGAGCACGATATTACCATGAAGCAAGATGGTTGGACAATTCAACCCTTCGTGAGTGATGAAACCATGGATATGGGACTAGATTCAACGTCAACTCTTTTGGAAATGGCTGATGAAGTCAAACTTTCGATGATTGTTACAAATGACGCAAATGGTTGGGAGTGGAAATGGGATGATGGCATGTCTTGGCTCATTACTAAAGAGCGAACAGATTATTCCTCTATGAATGATGCAGATTTCAAGAATGCTATTTCACAATTGGAAACACAGATTGCAGATTTGCAATCACAAATAGAGGCTTTAGAATCCTCAGGTGAAGATACATCCATTTTCACCACAGAAATGGCATCTGTTCAGTCTGAACTTGATAGAGCTTGTGCTACACGTTCTTGTGACAACATCAATGACGCAGTTTCCGGTGCTGAATCTGAAGCATCTTCTAACTTGGGGATGATTCTTGCCATCATCTCAATCATTGTTATTCTGGGACTATTGATTGGTCTTTTCGTAACCAGAGGTGGTTCAAACCAGATGGTGAGCGGAGAGGTAGACTGGTCTCAGGCAGTCCCAAGTATGGATGTTCAAGCCAACTCCATGTACGGCGGAACTGATGCACTATTCCAACAGTCCTATGCACCAATTACTCCGACACATCAGCAACAACCCATTGTACCGCAACAACAAGCCTATTCACAACAAGTCTACGCTCAACCGACTCAAGTAAGCGCACCAGCGCCAGTTGTGAATACCATGGCACCTCCAATTCCAGCCTCAGGTTTACCTCCTGGATGGACTATGGAGCAATGGACTCATTACGGCCATGCATACCTTCAACAAATGAACGGCAATCGTTGATGGTGAATTGCAAACGGTAATAGAGGACCCCGGAGGTGGAAGGTAACGTGTCAAACGAAGATACTGTGACTGAACTGTCTTCTGAAGCGGAGGAAAACCCGCCAGAAGACACGGAAGAAGAAATGGTAACCGTTTGGCATACGGATGCTTCAGCAACCGACGAAATAATTGATTCACCCGTCGATGAGTGGATTGAATCTGTTGGTTTTGAGACCACCGAAGAAGTTCCAATACCAGAGAGGCTTGTTGACCAAGTCATTGGTCAAAATGCAGCCTCAGCAGTGATCAGGAAAGCGGCTGAACAGCGCCGTCACATGATGATGATCGGAGACCCCGGTACTGGCAAATCAATGCTGGCGCGTTCTATGACTGAATTACTCCCGAAGGACACACTTGTTGATGTATTGTGTTACCCTAACGAAGAAGACGAGAACGAACCGCGAATCAGGACGGTACCCGCAGGTCGAGGCGATCGCATTGTTAAAGCTCAAAAAGAAGCTATCAGGGTACAGAAAGAGAAAAGTCAGAAGATGTTACTTGTTGGTTTTGTTGCAATTGCCTTCCTGTTGGCCATTGCTGCACTCAGTTCAGGCGATATTCTCACGCTGCTTTTTGGGATGTTATTGCTGATGTTTGGTTACATGTTCCTTCGTTCAAGAATGGGTGGCGCTGATGAAGCAAGAATTCCAAAAGTTTTGGTTAAGCATGATACGGAGGAATTACCTCCGTTTGTTGATGCAACAGCAACTTTGTCTGGTGCTCTGCTTGGCGATGTTCGTCACGACCCATTTCAGAGTGGTGGGATGGAAACTCCTGCCCACGATAGGGTAGAACCTGGTGCCATTCATCGAGCACATGGTGGTGTCTTATTCATTGATGAAATTAATCTTCTACGATTAGAAGAGCAGCAGGCCCTTCTTACGGCCATGCAAGAGAGGCATTTTCCAATTTCAGGTCGCTCAGAAAGGAGTAGTGGAGCGCTCACGAAATCTGAACCTGTTCCGTGTGATTTCATTTTGATTGCTGCAGGCAATCTTGATGCCATCCAAGGCATGCACCCAGCATTAAGAAGCCGTATTCGTGGTTACGGATACGAGGTTTACGTGAATTCTTACATGCCTGATACCGCTTCAAATAGACGCCGTCTCATACGATTCATTGCCCAGGAGGTCAAAAGAGATCAAGGTACTAATCGACAAATTCCTCACTTTGACCGCTCAGCGGTCGCTTTGATTTTGAGAGAAGCCCAACGAAGGTCTGGACGTCGGGGCAAATTAAGCCTGCGACTAAGAGAGTTAGGTGGTTTAGTTAGAATCGCAGGAGATATGGCATGCGAAGACAACGCTGAATTGACTACCTCAAAGCATGTACTCCAAGCACGCTCAATCGCTAAGCCGCTTGAACAACAAGTTGCAGATCGAATGATTGAAAATCGTCAAGAGTATTCTCTTGTCGTGAATTCCGGTCAGCGTTGTGGTCGCGTAAACGGTCTTGCTGTTCTCGGTGCTGATTCGGGTCTTTCAGACTTCAGTGGTATCATGTTACCAGTAGAAGCCTTAGTGACTCCCTCTCTTTCGAGTGGTGGAAAAGTTTACGCAACTGGTGGTTTGTCAGACTTAGCCAAAGAGAGTGTTACCAATGTAAGTGCTGTGATTAAGAAATTAACCGGTAAAGATGTGAGTGATTATGATATTCACATACAATTTGTTAACACGCATGGCGTAGATGGAGATTCAGCTTCAATCACGATTGCCACCGCAGTGATTTCCGCTATCGAAGATATTCCTATCCGCCAAGATTTGGCGATGACAGGTAGCTTATCTGTGCGAGGAGAAGTGCTTCCTATTGGTGGAGTAACGGCCAAAATAGAAGCAGCAGCCAGCCTTGGTATCAAGAAAGTGGTAATACCTCGAGCCAATGGACCAGATGTTCTCCTCGACAAACAATGGGAAGATAAGATCGAGGTAATCTGTGTGGATACACTTGACGAAGTTATGGAACATGCGATGGTTCGAAGCGAAGAAAAGAAGAGTCTCGTACAACGCTTGAGTGAAGTGATTGACCGTCTTGCTCCCGACGTTACACCATCGAGTCGAACAACTTGATGCTACGTCGAGAGGATGGAAATGACGAATCAGGAAGATGGAAACCCCCTAGTGGTACTTTTTCTTGTTGTCATGGTTGATATGATTGGTTTTGGCATCATTATCCCCTTTCTCACATTTTTCATCGATGATTTGGCATCAGCGAAAGGCATCATCGAAATTGGTTTTTGGGTAGCCATCATGATGGCGGGTTATTCCTTAGCACAATTTTTGTTTTCCCCCTTTTGGGGTATGCTGTCTGACCGGGTAGGACGTCGTCCAGTCATCATGATGGGTTTGGTTGGAAATACGGTATTTTTCACCGTTTTTGGTCTTTCATCCTCACTTTTTATGGCTTTTATTGCACGATTTTTAGCTGGCGCAGCAAATGCAAACATTGCTGTTGCAAAAGCGTACATTGGGGATATATCAGATCATTCAAATCTTGCTAAGCGTATGGGTTTGATTGGAGCAGCGTTTGGTCTAGGATTTACCATCGGTCCATTTATCGGGGGAGAGTTGTCCTCTCCCGCTGAGAAATGGTCGCTTTTTCAAGGAACCATTTTTGATACGTTTCCGTATCTTTTGCCCTGCGTTGCTGCATCATTATTGTCATTAGTCTCTCTATTTCTTGCATTTAGTCGTCTTCCTGAATCATTGGAAAAGCAATCTAGAGTTTCAATAGAACATTCAGGAGTTTCGATGCTCAAAGAAATGTTTCAAGATTGTGTCAAAGTTTTACGATTACCTACTATTGGAACTATGATTTTAGTTGGCTTATTGTTCACCTATGGCTTCACAATCATGCACGCGGTATTCATTCTATTTACTGAGATGGCTCCCTTAGAGGGGGGACTCGGTTTTTCTGAGGCTGAAAATGGACGCATTTTTGCTGTTATCGGATTAGGAGGAATCGTGGTTCAAGGTGGACTGATTGGCCCAATGACCAGAAAGTTTGGTTCACCTCGTCTGCTTGGTGCAGGAATCTTAATCACAGGTCTTGGTTTAACGCTTATTCCTTATGTTCCATCTCAATCACCTTGGCTTCCAATGATTCTCGTCGTTATACTGATCGCACTCGGCAACGGTCTTTTCCAACCTTCTTATTCTTCGATATTAGCCGGATTAGCAAGATCTCAAAATCATGATTTAGGATTGGTCATGGGGGCGCAGGAATCTCTTGGAGCCTTTGCGAGGATTCTTGGCCCCCTTACCGGGGGTCTGGTTTGGGACGCTACCTTTCGAAGTGAAGGATTGTTATCAAAATCAACCGTATTTCATTTATGTGGCCTGATGATGATTATTGCATTCTCTCTATATCTACTGGTCAACACCAAGAGTGATTTAGAATCTGAATAGGCGGTATCATTTTTAACAATCCGGCCTTAAGGTTAATGATGGCCGAAGAAGATGACGATTTGGTTTCACTCATGACATATGGAGCATGGAACGCTCATACCTTCTCGAGAAGGCTTTCAATTTTAGCCAATGGTTTTCTTCTCGTGGCTTTACTAATTGTGGCAATGATTCAGTTGGAATCGGTGTTAAAACCGTTTTTTATTGCACTAGGTATCTATTTTATACTAAAACCCGGTGCAGATATTCTTTCTTCCGGAAAATTTCCTGTTTTTCTCTCCTACATCACGATGTTATTATTATTCACACTGGTTATCACCTCTACCTTTTTCTTCGCTTGGTTGCAAACGAATGCCCTCATTGACGACGACGTAAAAATGGAAAATTATAATCAGCAACTCAATGAAAGGTGGATGGACTTAAAGGAGTGGCCATTGATTGAATCTCTTTTTGATTCAGGCATGAATAATACTACTACTTCTGATGATTCGAATTCTTCATTGAGCGAGGATCTGTCTTCATTGGGCTTATTGCAAGAAGGAGAAGCCGTCACGGATCTTGCGGTTGGATTGCTAAGCGGTGTAGGTGCTATGTTTGCAACTTCACTTACGGTATTTTTCTTTCTCGTATTTATCATTCTGGAAGCAAGTTTTCTTCGTGGTAGAATAGAGAGAGCATGGCCTGGCCAAGCTTTTGATACCATCAATGTCGTTGGTGCTCAAATTGAAGAGAGCGTGAATACTTACATTATCGTGAAGACAGGGTGCGGTCTCGGTACAGCGTTCATTGCTGGTTCGATTATGTGGGCCTTTGGAATTGATTTGTGGTTCGTTTGGGCCATCCTTACATTTTTGTTGAATTATGTTCCTTATATCGGTTCACTCATCGCAACCATTCCACCAATCCTCTTTGGATTTGTCACATTAGGTACAGTGCCGTTGATTGTAATGACGGTATTGTTATTGGTAAATCAACAAGTTTGGGGGAATGTTATCGAAACGAAGTGGGCCGGTAGGGCACTGGATTTGTCTCCGGTTTTGTTGTTAATTGTGACCGCATTTAGTTTCTGGCTATGGGGGATTGTTGGGATGATTCTATCAGTACCTTTTATCGTAATCATCAAAATCGTATTAGAAAACATAGAAGCAACTCGCCCAATTGCAATATTACTCTCAGAAAGAGCTCCTACACTCGAAGAAGCTTGGGAGGAGGCTCTCAAAGATGGGAGACTTACTTTGGGAGAAAATCACAAGTTGAGAGAGTTACAAAAGCTTCTGGACGTCTCTGATGATGAAGTCGTATTCATTGCAGGTCGAACCGCTGTGAACCTTATGATCAAGCGACGTAGGGCTTCAGCCCTTGAGATTGGTCTCGCCGTTGATATTTGTTTGGATGTCGAATTAAGAGCGGAGTTGGCTAGAGTTCTAACCCCGGGCAGACTAAACGATGAATCAAGGAAATTATTGAAACAGTTGGTTGCTCAACTTGATGAAGAAGAGTGATTAAATCTCTGTGAGCATTTTCTCTAACTCAGTGTTTATCATCAGAATTAAGGTTCCAAATTCTGGAGGTATGTTTGGATCTTCGTAAAGTTCTTCCAACTTATTTTGTGTCATAGCAATTCGAACATCAAGGTCCCTTGATTTGTTGAGGAGCCATTGCTCAGTGGCTTCTTTTGATGCCCTACGAATATTCTTTGGGACTTTCGGGTCATCAATTTGTCCGATGACGGATGCAATCTGCGTTAGTCTTGTTTCGAAATCGCTCATGGTTACCACTCCTAAACATGTGCCCAAACCTCTCCAGTAAGGCCGGATTTAATATGATTGTTGCCATCCACCCAATCATGGATGGGATGGACTACATTTCCACCTCTCGTGTTTTGAGCCTGCTTGTTGGACTTTTTTGGGCTGCATATCTTGACTTGAAGTCAAGACGTGTCCCGAACGCTTTTTGGATTACATGGGCGAGTCCTGCTATATTTTTATGGACGCTTGAATTGTTGATTTTAGAAACCCCCTGGTATATTTTTGCCACTGCAGCAGGAGTTGTGGCATATGCTTCAATGTCAGTATTAGGAACACCATCATTCCAAGATATAATGAAAAAATCATATGTTGATATCGTTGTTACGATTTGGTATATCTTTGCATTGTTTGGTATTCTCGTTGGTCTCTATCACCATGGTAATGTGAATTTCTTAGATTTAGTGAACGGGAATGCCGATGAAATGTCATCCATTTGGTGGTCAACGATACTCGCAGCAATTCCTATTTTGATTTTTGATTTAGCATGGCGACTTCGATTGATCCACGGAGGTGCCGACGCTAAAGCCCTCATGTGGATTGCCATTCTTATCCCAAGTTGGAATGTGGTGAATGTTGTATACCCCGAAAATATGGATAATGCTATCATCGTTCTTCCACCTTCAATTTCTTTACTCATTTGGGGTGGTTTCATATTTTTACTCCTACCGTTTGTGATGGTAATCAAAAACTTAGCGACACATGGAATGGGTCCGCTCCGGTTGATATGGCATGCTGAAAGAATGCCTCTTTCTGAAGTCAAACAAAAGCACGTCTGGTTACTTTCAGAAATGATGGCGATGCCATCTGGTGATTATGGAGTGCATCATCGAACAAGGGCACCTAGACGAACACCTACTGCAGAAGAATTAGATGCTCAAATCGATGCTCTCAAAGAAGCGAATATCGAGATGGTATGGGTAACTCGAAAATACCCATTATTGGTATTTTTAATACCTGCATTGTTACCTTGGCATCTACTTGGAGGTCCAATGGCGTGGTTCATGCCACTTATTGGTCTCTGAGATCAGTTACCCTTTCGCTCAACGTTCTTTGGACGAAGTCCCTTGTAACTGCATTTCCTGCAAGATGCGGCTCTCCAAGCATTTCTCGCATTGCAACGCATGCATATCTTGCGTCGTAGCATGCGATTCTCTGCTTCAGGGAATCTCGCCATACCGCCGGCTGACACTGCCCATATTTAATCACAACTACTCCAAATAGTCTGTTTGAAATCCTATGTCGTTTTGGGAGATATGTGCGCCTCGTACGATTGCCCGGAATTCACCACGATGCAAATGCGCATCTGGTGATTGGAAAAGAGGAATCATGGCTCATTGATGCAGGAACATCTTGGTACCAGTTGTTACAAGTTGAACGAATGAAATCAAAAGTAGAACAAAAGAATACTATCAACAAAATTTTTCTTTCTAGTCGTCGTTTTCCCTACAGTGGCGGTGCTAAATTCATTTCAGAACAATTTGATGATTGTTCCATTTTTGTAGGAGATGCTGCTATTCCCGCTCTTTCCCGAGGTGATTTTTTTTCAACTTGGGCAAATCGCTTTGATTCAGACATGCCTCCAATTGATTGTGAACCTATTGTTAATGGTGATCACCACTACATTGATGATGAATTGATGGTGTGTATTAACACTCCTGGATTTGCTATGGAAGGTTTTTCATTTTACTTTGAAAACAAGGGAGTTTGTGTGGCCCCATCGGTTATTCATCGAGCTGATTTACCAATACGATGGAATCTACCCGGAGGTCAAATTAGCGAACTTCATGATAGCATAGAAGAATTGTTGTCTCTTGAGTTAGAAACATTGGTTCCATCAAAGGGCCCCTCCATAAAGGGGAGAGGGCACATTCTCGAAGTATTAAATCGGCATTTGGATTTTCTATCAGAGGTCATTGATAATGAAGGAGAGTTATTGCGTGGTTGGAAACGTCCAGTTCCAACAGCGATGTATTTCTCTCCCCCAAGTCCTTGGCCATTGGATGAAATTGAGGAAAGTCAGCATCAATAGTGATTATCATCTTTCTTTTCTTTCTTCATGATTCGATAACAGGATTTGCAAATTCTGACTCGCCCTTTACGAACTTCAAAACCACTTTCTCCCCAAACATCAATCGCATCGTCCTGGCTGATTGAACGACCTCCCATGTGCTTGTCTGAAAAACCATCACAAGATTTGATTCCACACTTGATTTCACCAGATTTCTTATCCTTTGCAGCACTCTTTCGCTTTTTCAGATTAGTAGGAATACGGGTTTTCCTCTGGCTTCGCTTTGTCCTGTCGTGGACCATGTGCCCTCCTCAAGAAGGTACTTCATCAAGATTGGCTTAATTTTTGCTCGCTTCGCCAATTTTGCGCAAAAGTCCATCAATCATCTTAAGCAATCCTCGAAGAGTGACCTCAGAGATGTTTGAAATCGCACATACATCCGCTTGTGTACGGTTGTGTCCGGATTCTTTAGCAGCTTTGTAAATCAATGCAGCCGCAACCCCCATCGGCTTTTTGCCTTGCCACACGTCTGGATGAGGGCGAATAGCACTCCACAAGTGATCGATTTGCATTCTTGTATTCGGTGGGAGACCTAATTCGTTGATGAATCTATCAAAATATTGACTGGGTACTGAAATTGTGTGTAGATTGAATCTTCGAGATATGTGGCGAATCATTCGAGATAACTCCTTCTCATCGACCATGAAAGCCTCGGAGAATTCGGGAATCTGGCGAGGGATATTCTCCTGTCTCGCTACGAGGTAACAACAGGCTGCTGATACCCCTGCAATGGAACGTCCTGTAACAAAGCCTTCGTCAGAAAGCCTGCGATATAACCTGGCACATTCTTCTTGCATGGAAACTGGTAAACCGGATTTGTCTCTTATCATTTGATTTGCTTTGATGAGATTTCTCGCACGGCTTTGACGGGTTTTAGCGCGCTCATCGATGACTCTTCGTCGGCGCCATTCCCTTCTTGCTCGACTCGACATCCCAAATCTTGAAGCTCCCATGGATGTCAAATCCGAAGGTGCAATTGAGGTGTTAAGTCCTTTGTCTGCAAGCCTGAACGTCATGGGTGCTCCAACCCTACTTCTGTCTTCACCAGAGTCATGATTTGTCCACTCTGCCCCAGGGTCGATCATCGCTTGTTCAGTGACCAAGCCGCAATGGTTGCATACAACTTCTCCTCTGGTTGTATCTTCAGTCCAATCGGTAGCACCACACTCTTCGCAGGGGCGTGTGTTACCAATGGTTTTCCTGTGAATTCTACCACCGTTTTCTTTCCGACCGGCATCTCTGTCTCCTTTGAATTCCGATTTACTCATCTTCTCAACCTCCAGTTGTATAGTTAGTCTCTGACTTATATAAACCTCACGCTTTTCTGCCTCAAAAATCGAAAGCGAGAGAGAATATTAGGTGGGCTCCTCCTTAATACAGAAGATTGTAAAGAACTATATCAATAGCCGTTTTTTATCAGTATTTCAAGTCATTACATTCATTTGCTGCTTTCATTAGCGTTAACTGATTATCA
>MDTD01194247.1_pt1 | contig 11083 bp, 8 predicted proteins | sample 811221 | NCBI WGS metagenome assembly MDTD01 (sample SAMN05326646, study PRJNA326480) | marine metagenome | isolation source: seawater | place: Pacific Ocean: South West | collected 2011
ACCTTGCGTCCAGTAGCCGCATCAAGTGCTACCACGCGCGCATCGAGAGTTGCGGTGAAGACTTTATCGCCATACAGGGCAACGCCGCGATTGGTCCTATGGAAAGCGATATAGGCCTCGGGCAGATCATGTTGATAGCGCCATAGTAAATCGCCACTGGCTGCATCAATTGCATACACCAGATTTCCCGGCGTGGTGACAAACATTGAGCCATTATTAACGATAGGGGGGGCTTCATGGCCGCCCAGTACACCAGTTGAGAAACTCCAAACCGGTTCCAGCTTTTGGACATTACCGTCGTCGATTTCATCCAGTTTGCTGAAGCCCCAGCCATCGAGCGTGCCGCGATAGGATAGCCAGTTGTGCGCCTCTGGATTGAGGAGGCGCTCATCGGTTACTTCTGTGTAGCTGGACACCACAGCTGTTTGAGCTGTGGTTAGTTTAGACGCCAGCCCAGCGCTCAGAAGTACCAGCGCGATGAGGTAGAAGCGGATTCGCATGCGTATTACTCCTAACAACCCTGTTGCCTGTTTTGATCAAAGGTATGTCTTCATTGAGTCTTTGTCCAGTGTCGTAAACCGAAGTCTTCACAGATGCTTTATTCCTATTGCGCTTAACTTAATATTTTGCAACTCCGGTGCAATTCCAGACAGAAGCCGGTGGTGAGGGTCCAGCTAAGCCAGGTCCGTCGCGCGCGTGCAGGTTTTCGGAACCGACGCTGATCGGTCCGCAGGAGAGAGGTGGGTGTAATCTCAAGACGGTACATTAGATGGCTAGCAGATAAATTTTTCGCCGGCTCCTTGTTACACTGCACCAAAAAAGGAGCCAGTCATGATTATTAAATCACCTATAACTGCTGCGACATTGATTGCCTTGTGCATGATTTTTTACAATTTTCGACAAGCCCATGCCCAGCCTCTCGTGGGCGAAACCCTGACTCAAGCCCAATCTGCGAACGGTGAGTATATCAGCTGGCGGGAGCATCTCATTGACGATCCCGTGTCTGCCGGCGTTAATTTCAGTGGCAGCGATGGATTTGTCATGGGCGATATAGATAAAGATGGAACAGAAGATATCGTTTCGGTTCATGAATCGGATGCACAATATGATTCAACTTTGTTTCTGGAGGATTTTGTGCCGCCGGTGGCGGGCCATGTGCGAATCCATTATGGATCGAATGATCCAGATTTCTGGTTCAATATTACCGTGGCCGAAGCGGAAGATGTGCCTGCGCCTGAGGATGTGGTGCTTGTTGACCTAAACCGTGATGGTTGGTTAGACATGGTAGTTGCTGCCGAGCGGTCTCATCTGATTTATCTGCAGAATCCAGGCAATGGCTCGCGAAGTGAGACGTGGCAGCGGCTGATTTTGCCTCAGACAAGGGGTAAGGGGTCATACATACGTGTGTTTGCGGCAGACTTCGATGGTGACGGCGTGCCCGAGCTAACCGCGCCGAACAAAGGCGCCCAAATCCCAGGGCCAGCAGATTTTGCTCGTTCGACACCCGTTGAGCTGCACACCCTCCATGGGAATCCCATGAAGGCGGAAAGCTGGCACGTTCAAATTTTAGGGAACTACAGCATTCCGCAAAATGCTGAGCCCGTAGACATCGACAGTGACGGGGACCTGGATATTGTAGTCGGCACTCGGGGCGAATCCCGACTGATAATCTTTGAAAACCAAGGCGATGGAACATTGGCGTTCATCGAGCAAGCGGTTGGTATCAACGGCGCACAAATGGCCGGCTTTAACCTTGAGTATGCAGATCTCTCTGGCGACGGTTTGCTTGATATTATTGGTGCAGCGCCCCGCGGGTTGGTCTGGATTGAGCAGCCCACCCGAAAGGGAGATGCCTGGAATGCCCATTACATCGGCACTTTTTCTCCAGATAGCCACACCGGATATGCAATCGCCGACATCGATGGAGATGGAGACATTGACTTGATGGCCGGCAGTTATAGTCGCGGTGATCGCACGGATGATGATGATGCCGTTGGAGCTGATGGTGCGCTCGGCCGAATTGGCTGGTTTGAAAATCCTGGCGCAGCGACCACAAATGAAGAATGGAGACGCCATGATATCTCACGCCGCAAGCGTGGCATGTTTGACAGGTTCATGGCGCGTGATCTTGATCGTGATGGCGACCTCGATTTTATCGGTACTCGCGGCAACAGTTATCCTTATGATGGCGTTTTCTGGCTAGAGCAGGTACGAACCAATCAGCCGCAGAGAGTTTTTCAGCCGGCGCGTGATCAGGAGAGTAGTGAGATGCCGTTACCTTAGGACTAAGTCCAGTTTTGTCTGTTAGTCGATCACGAAGATCCTGGCTGGTCTTACTTTGACCAGCTAAATTCGTTTGGGTAAGGCTGAAAGCGGAGTGTCTATTTTTCTTGAAATGTGGAGCCGTATTGAAAGCGTTTACACAGATCCCTGAAGGCCTGATGCTGGGACAGGTAAAGGCTGCCAGACAGGCGGATTATGAGGGAAGTTCGTCGCAGTCGATCCAAGACCGGCCCCTTAACTTCGGAAAGATGAAGCGCTAGGCCTTGCCTCTCGAATCGTTTGTTTAGGTCGTCCAGCACCTCCAGAGCGCTGTAGTCAATTTCGTTCACTGCGCTGCACATCAAGATGACGTGTTTGATGGCTGGGCGCTTACCCAGCTGCATTAAGATCTCGTCTTCAAGAAAACTTGCGTTCGCAAAAAAAAGACTTTCGTCAACCCTAAGAGTCATGACTTCTGGGACGGTTTTGACCTCATACCGACGCACATTACGGAAGTGTTCAGTTCCCTCGACCAGACCAACCTCGGCGATATGGGGCCTTGATGTTCGATAGAGGTGAAGTGCTAAAGAAGCCACTACGCCAAAGCTCACACCCGTCTCTACCCCGAAGCCAAGAGTCGCACAAATGGTGATGAGTAAGGCGAGGCTATCGCTTATCGAATAGCGCCAGGTTTTCTTGATTATTGACAAATCTATCAATGACAGAACAGCAACAATGATCGTCGCGGCCAGTGTTGCCTTGGGTAAATAAAACAGAGCTGGTGTTAGAAAAAGTGATACCAAAGCAATAAGGAAAGCCGTGTAAATACTGGCGGCCTGAGTTACTGCTCCGGCATCAAAATTCACGACGGACCGGGAGAATCCTCCGGTCACCGGCAGGGCACCTGAAAGTGCCGAGGACAGGTTTGCAGCGCCAAGGCCAATTAACTCCTTATTGCTGTCTATACGCTCATTCCTGTGTGCCCCCAATGTTCTTCCGACAGCGATCGATTCGACGTATCCGATGATAGAGATCAGGGCTGCGGGTACTAGTAGTATTTCAAGCAGCTCCGTTGAAAAAGCGGGTATGGCAAACGAAGGGAGACCCATTGGGATTTCCCCTACGATAGATACTCCGCGCTCAGCAAGTTTAAACCTGTAAGTGAGGAGGATTGTGATGATCACTGCGATTACAGGCGCTGATTTAGCCGTAAGCTCGGCGGCTCTCAAAGACAGCCCTGCTCTTCGCAGAATACCGGCACCAAAGAGGCGAGCTGCAAACAAAAAGGCCAGCGTCGCAAGACCAATAAGCATGGTAAAGAAATTGGTATGACCTAGCTGAACACTGATGCTGAGCACCAACTCAAACAGATTATCGCCCGCGGCTTTTGTTCCGAAAATGTGATGAACCTGACTAAGCGCAATGATCAGCGCTGAAGCGGTTATAAACGCCGAGACCACGGTATGTGAAAGGAAATTGGCTAAAAATCCCAGGCGCAGTATTCCTAATGTCAATAGCATTAATCCGGATAAGGCGGCTAAGCTAATGGCGCCGGTCAGATAGTCGGCAATGCCCTGGTGGGCAACTTCCGCTAATGCAGCGCCGGCCATCAAGGAAGTGATCGCTACTGGACCCACTGACAGAGTGCTGCTGGTACCCAGCAGGGCGTAGGCAATCAACGGCGCAATACTGGCATAAAGGCCAACTTCCGGGGGTAATCCAGCCAGCATGGCGTAGGCAAGAGACTGGGGTACTAGCATTATGGCCACGATTATCGCGGCAATCATGTCGCTCAAGAAGCTTTGCCTGGTATAGTGCTTTACCACGTCGGCAAAAGGGGATGATGCCGCGAGCCATCTCATAAATTATCCCGCCTAAGCTCCATCAAGTGGCTTGTGTACCTCAACATAATAGTGCCTTATGTATTGGGCGATGTCGAAGCCGAACTCTTTCGATAGGGCTATGATTTCTTCCTTGGTTTTACCCGTGCTGGCATGAAAGGCGGCATAGAGGCAGAAAGATCGGTTTCCCGTTCGACAATAGGCGTGAGTTTTTTTGCCGGCGTTGAGCAAACGAGTGAAAGACTTAATGTGATGAAGATCCATCTCGCCGCTTTTAAAAGCGATTGAGACCGCTTGCATCCCGAGTTCTTCAGCTGACTTCTTGATAGCATCAAACGAAGGTTGTTCGGCAGATTCGCCATCTGGTCGATTACAAATAATCAACTGAACGCCGTTGTCAGCTAAACTTAAGAGGTCTTGCTCATCTATTTGCGCCGAGAGGGTCACCATCGGCGATGCTTTCATTATTTGCATGTCATTTCACCGCCATTCTCGCCAACACCAAATCCGCGTTGAGACTTTGTTCTTTTTTTTATCCCCCAATATCCTCTCGCCGCAGATACGCAGAATTTATTTGGCAAGAGCGTACTCCAGTAGGGAGGCTAGCTTAAAGTGCTTCCGCTTGCTCTTTTGGAAAGCAAGCCAGCTGATCAATCAAAGATAGGACTTCGCCTTCGAAGCGGCGACATTGGTTTTCAACGGCGATGATCCTACTGCTCGAGATTGGGTAGAGAGAACTGTGAGTTGGGATCATGCCACTGACGCAGCGCAAAGACGTTTCCGTCAATGTCATGTGCATAAACCTGATGATATTCACCCATATCTACGGGTTCACTGACGAACTCTACGCCGAGGCTTCTCATTCGATTATATTCCGCGGCGATATCACCTACTTCGATCGAATAGGTATATCCGAAATCAGTCACGCCCTTCTTTCCGGTTGGCTCTGGCGTGATCGGATCGCGGTATTGCCATAGCTCAATAGTCTTGGCGAGTGAGTCCATTCGAAACCAGGAGGCCAGGAGAGAGAGATAGGGCTCACCTGCGACTTGGGCCATGCGTGGATGCCCTTCGTAATCGCCGACTCGATAAGGCATGAATGCCATAACGTCGGAGTACCATTTCGTCAGCCTTTCAATATCATGGGTGACCACTGCGACCTGCGTCATCCACATACTATACCCTTCATCGACCCAGCGCACTTTCGCTTCCACCTGTGCTAAAGGCCCAGGGTCGAGTTGTTCCATTTCGAACATATTGCCTTCGGGGTCATAGCCGTAAGCATAAGTCACTCCATATCCGCCGAGATCAATCGGTTGGTTACTGTATGAGAGCATGGCTGCGCCGGCGTCGCCGAATTTTTCATAGGCGGAGTCATTTGATGTGGATTGAAAACAGGTATGAGTCATGCCCGGCCCATTTACTGGCATTCTTTTCATCGGCAAATTAGCGTTATGTTCAAATTCAATGAACTCGAAGAGCATATTGGGCGCTTCGAGCACTGCAATTTCGTATACGACGTCTTCCACGCCAAAGAGCTGATCTGCGGCAGCACTGTTGCGGACCGATTGCCTAAACACCAGTTCAAAGCCCGATACACTTTTATAAAAATCCAGGGTTCTTTCCAGATCTTTTACCGAAAGGCCGATGTGATTGACTCCCATGAGGGTAGTAGGAGAATCGTGGATAGTGGCGTCAGGATCAATTTCTATTTCCGCACGAGCAGTTAGCGCTAGACAAGCGCACGCGACAGCACTGACCCTGGGTATCGTCATTCTAGTTGGGCTCCCCTTGTGTTTCATTAGTGCTATCCTAGCACATAAAATCTGCTACAAAAGTGCAGAGCGCAACGGCTGGATTTTTTCAACTGAGTTCAACTAAACGGATTGCTAGGCAGAACGTCGCTCTGTACCCGATAATTCGCATCACTGAGATTGCGGCCCATTTACGGTCCATCCTTTCGGGCGTCTCGGCTAAAGGAGAGTCTAATAGTAGAAAAACAGGGAAATTTGGTCAGGATAATTGAATCGCTACCCTTTCATAGGTCGATAGCGCTTTCAGATCAGAGCGAGCGGTAAAATGAAGGAGAAGAGACTTTTAACCGGAGCTAATTTCCCTGTTTTTCTACAATCGGCAGCAAACCTGTGAGAACCTATCGAACCTCTCAACAAGCTGGAGTTAGTCCGATGCGCTATTCTATGAAGCCACACTCCTTGGTTATGGCTCTGTCCAGCTTTGTCGCCTCGGCGGCTTGCGGTCAGGACGGATACTCCCCGCCAATGCTGGAATTCGGCGTACCCGACCTACAGGGCACTTGGAGCTATGAAACGCGCACGGGCTTGCAGCGGCCCGCCCATTACAGCGAACTTGAGATTGACGAAGGCACAATGAGGAGCACACTCGAGCCCACCTCTGAGATTCTTGATGACTACCAAAACTTTGGTACCAACAGACAAAATGATCCTGCCAACGTGGGTGGTTACGATCCTGAGTACTTCAGTATAGGGGAATCGCTCGCGTTGATTGATGGAAAATACCGCACGTCCATCATCGTTGATCCGCCAGATGGTCGAATTCCTTATCTTGAAAAGGGCGCCGCGATCAGGCGCCAGCAGGCTAATTCCGTGTTCCAGTTTCCCGGTTCCCTTGGCCGAAGTGATGGCCCAGAGGGAAGGCCGCTCTCTGACCGCTGCTTGAAAGCCTTTTCGTCCAGCACGCCATTTATCAGCAGCGTATACAACAACAACATTCAGATCATTCAGAGCCCTGATCACGCTGTTCTGGTGGTCGAGATGGTTCATGACGCGCGGATTGTAAAAATAGGCAAGGACCATCGTGATTTGCCCTACAACAAATGGCTCGGGGATTCTGTAGGCTACTACGATGGCGATACCTTGGTTGTGACCACAAAAAATTTTAGCGAATGGGAGATTGCGCAAAGTTATGGCATAAATGCGTCGCTGAATATGGTGCTGACAGAGCGCTTTCGTCGGGTGGCCGACAATGAAATCCGCTACAGCTTTACCATTGAGGACCCAGAACTGTACTCGCAACCTTGGGCGGGTGAGATGCCAATGAGATCTTCTTCTGGCCTTTATGAATATTCCTGTCATGAAGGTAACCACGCCCTGCCCGGCATCTTGGCGGGGGCGCGGCGTCTTGAGATTGAAGCGGAAATGAGTCGCTAACCGCCGCCAAAACTGACGACGCGAATTTACGGAAGTCTGTCTGATGATCCGAAATATTTTGTGTTTAGACGGTTAACAGGTTGGCTTGGCGTAACATACTCTTTCGCAATCTGTGTTTTTAACTGCACTGTTGGCTGGATTAATAAAAATAGCATTAGAGACTGTGCCGATGACACCGGAAACCGCCAGCTTCGTCGCTTTTTTCCTCGCCTCATTCTATAGCGTGGTCGCGCTTTTTTATCTGCTGTTTGTCAAGTTCCGTGAGCGCGAACACCAGGGCAATTCGGTGATTCACATCGGAGAACGCTACTCTGGGCACTGGTGGAACCACCTGACATTTCGCTTTTTCCGCGTCGCGATCTGGGCAGTTTGTGTGCTGCGTTTATTGTTTCCGGCGGTGGAGCGCTGGCTTGTGCCCGTGCCAAGCATAAAAGAGGACTGGATCGCGTTTGCCGGACTAAGTTTGTTGAGTTTGGGCTTCGTTCTGGCCGTCTGTGGCAGTCTCAGTCTGTCAGTGGCCTGGCGCTCTGGCATTGACGATGCTGCCAGCGAGAAGTTGGTAACGACTCAGCTCTACGCATTCACTAGGAATCCGACTTTTGTTGGTGTGCGCCTAGCGCAGCTAGGTTTTTTTCTTGCCTGGCCTACTGTGTTCTCCTTGGTTTGCCTAGTTGTTGGATGGCTCGCTGTGGGTGTTCAAATCGAATTGGAGGAAGCACATCTGCAGCAGCGTTTTGGCAACACCTATCTAAATTATAAACGTGAAGTGGGGCGCTGGTTCTTGATCACTAGGCAGCCAGCCTGAGTTGCTTTATAAGATGCCCCTTGTCGCTAACTGGACAAGATTTTGGATAGAGAATAGCCTTTGGGTTTCCAATTACTATACAAAGCCTGGGGGACGTGATGACACGCCTTAATTGCAGTATGCTACCTGCCAATTTTCTAATCACCGCAATAATCTTGGGCGGAGTCGCCTGCTCCGAAGCTCCCGAATCCAGATCCAACTCAACCCCGGCGGAGCCTGCGACTTTTACTTCTGCGGAAAGCATACTCCATAATGAAGTCCAGTTGCGCTGGACTGAACACGGTATTCCTCACATCAAAGCCAACAGTTGGGAAGGCCTTGGCTATGGGTTCGCCTACGCCTTCGCATCCAACACTATTTGCGTATTGGCTCGAGAGTTCGTGACGGTTCGTGGCGAGCAGGCGAAATACTTTGGCGCTACCGAAGCCAATATCAATCAGGATGCCTTTCATCGTGCACTATTGAATCAGGATAAGTTGGATGATTACCTCAATTTTGGTTCAGCGGATTCGGTAGCGATGGATGCTGGCTATATAAAAGGCTATAACGATTACATTCAGACTCATCGTGGTGCCATGCCGGAGTCTTGTAACAATGCATCTTGGATTAAACCTATTGATGAAAGTGATCTGGCACGTATAACTATAGGTGTGGGAATTCGCTATGGCTTGGGTAGGGTTGCGAATCAGATCGCCACATCTGAGCCCGGACTGGAGCTTGCGCAATTGCAGCAGTTGGATCTGGAAATTGATCGCGACATGATCGGGAGTAACGCTCTGGGTTTCGGCAGCGCACTTACCGAAAGCGGTCGAGGTGTGCTCATGGGGAATCCACACTACCCCTGGCAGGGCTCGTCCCGCTTTCACATGGCGCATTTGACGTATCCCGGTGAGCTGGATGTCATGGGAGTGGGTCTGGTCGCAACCGCTCGTATTGTCATTGGTTTCACTGAGCACTTGGCTTGGTCTCACACGGTGTCCACCGCTTTGCGATTCACGATGTTTCGTCTCGATCTGGCACCGAACAATCCAATGGCCTACCTCATCGATGATGAGGTGCATGACATCGAAGTACTGGAGATTGATGTGGAGACTCCAGAGGGAGCGGTAACTCGCACGGTTCACATGACTAGTCTCGGTCCGGTGGTTTCGGGGCAGGGTACGCCCTGGACCGACGAGTATGTGTATGTGATACGTGATGTGAATTACGAGAATTATCGCTCTGGTGACCAGTACCGCGATATCTACAATGCGCGCAACGTGGGAGAGCTGCGCACTGCACTGGCAACCCATCAGGGCGCTGCATTTGTTAACACCATCGCAGCAGATCGTGATGGGCGCGCGCTTTATGCCGATATGTCTGCCATTCCGAACGTTTCTGCCGCCTTGCTCGAGCGTTGCGCGATAGACATCGGCAATCCGCAGATTATTGTTCTCAACGGCTCTGACTCGAACTGTGACTGGCAGGTGGATCCCGCTGCCGCTTATCCCGGCCTGATGCCGGCGACCAAACAACCTAGCCTTATTACTGACGCTTACGTTAGTAACAGTAACGATTCCTACTGGTTGTCAAACCCAAACAACAGGCTTGAAGGCTTCTCGCCAATAATTGGCGACGAGCGAACCTCTCGCTCTTTGCGCACGCGCGCCGGTCTTGTAATGGTTGAAGAGGTCATTAACAGCGGCGAAAAGTTCACGCAGCAAAGGGTGAAGGACTTGTTGTTCAGCCATCGCCACTACGGTGCCGAGTTGCTGCTGGATGAAATCCTCGAAGTCTGCGCTGATCAAACCAACCTTGTCGAAGCCTGCACGATCCTTGCCAGCTGGGATCGGCGTCAGGACGCAGACAGTGTTGGGGCTCATATCTTCAATCAGTTCTGGGCCAATGCGCGTGGGTTATCGGAACACTTCGCCATTCCGTTCGACATGAATGACCCCGTCAACACGCCGGCCGGATTAACTACAGGGGATGAAGACACTCGTGCTCTGATAATATCCGCTCTGGCAGCGGGCGTGGCATCTTTGCAGGAAGCTGGTATTGCTTTGGATGCCTCTTGGGGCGAGGTTCAGTTCGCCATGCGCAATGGTGAAAAGATTGGTATCCCTGGCGGTTCGGGTGGGCAGGGGCTGTTCAGCGTGATTACTGCTCGCTTCAATTCAGAAAATCGTGGCTATACTCCAATCACTCACGGCAACAGCTATGTTCAGACCGTGACTTGGGATGATAATGGGGTGCCGGATGCTGATGCCATCTTGACTTATTCTCAATCACCGGAGCCTGATTCGCCTTACTACTCGGACTTGACAAAAGTTTATTCACGGAACGGTTGGGTACAGCTGCCTTTCTCTGACGAGCAGATTCAGGCTCAGCTGGTGAAAGAAGAAATACTTCGGTTTTAATCAATTCGTAGTTTTGATCATAAGGCAGTCCCATGGCTGCCTTGCTGCGTCAGCCAGTTCAAGCCTGCTGCACCGGTATTACATTGACGCGACCGTCAATGTAATACCAGCGCCCTTTGTGTCGCTCAAACACAGACACCTCGTGATGGCGCTGCGGCACGCCTTTGTTATCCACGAACTCCGCCACGAATTCGACACCGCCGCGGTTGCCATGCTGTCCGGACTGAAGAATCTCGAGTCGTCGCCAGTCATGGGTTTTTAGAGACAATGAATTGGCGGTGTTGCCGCGAACGTGGGCGGGGTGCCAAGTATCCAACAAATATTGGCCATGACCACCGATTGCGTATGCCGTGAAACGCGAACGCATCACTTGCCTTGGTGTTTTTGGCACGTTTTTGCCCTTCAAAAATGGCTGGCAGCACTTCGAATAAGCCTTGCCGGAGCAGCAGGGGCATGGGTCTAAGGGGTTGATGTCAGTCATACTAGCTCAGATGGAAGAAGCTTCGCTAATGCACTGCAGTCTCTGTGTTTTACCAAACTCCTTGCTTGAGGATCAAGTGCGCTCCAAACATCCTTCGATAACACAAA
>MDTD01031371.1_pt1 | contig 11082 bp, 9 predicted proteins | sample 811221 | NCBI WGS metagenome assembly MDTD01 (sample SAMN05326646, study PRJNA326480) | marine metagenome | isolation source: seawater | place: Pacific Ocean: South West | collected 2011
ATCAAGTAAAAAAAGTATATATTTATTATCAAGACCTTGTATCTTAACATTTTCATTACTTATGCCTGCATGACTAGAGATAACATTTTGGACATTAGGTAAAGACATTTCTAAAATTTCCTTGACTGAGCTATAAGCAGTTTTTTGAATATCATCAGATGAAATAATTCTTGTTATTACTGGAGTATTTTTAATGAAAGTCTGCGTTCTCATTCCAGTTACAACATATTGTTCAAGATCTAAAGTATTTTCATCAAGATAAATTTTTAAAAAGTTATCATCATTATTGTTAAAATCAATTGATATAATTTTTGTTATATATTTTATATGTGATATTTCAATTTTATTTTTTATTGCATCAGTTTCAATTATGAAGTTTCCATCAATATCTGAAGAAGAAGAATTATTCGATTTAAGCAGAGAGATATTGGCATTATTAATAGGATTTCCAACCTTATCTAAAATTTGTCCCTTAATAAAATATTCGCTAAAAAGGCAGTTAATAAGAATAAATATAATTAATCGCATGCCTTAATATAATAAATCGACTAAGTATTCGAAAAGTCAAATTTGTATTATCATTTATTTATTTTTAGCATTTAAAGTGAAAGGGCTGCTAATATCAAAATGATCGGTAATAATATCCCAAATTTATTATTTTTTTTATCTTCTGTTTTTATTTCACATTGACTATTCCAGTAGGGATTGAAACGTGTATTGGGAAGGTAGTAATTAAAACCATAGGATTGACACTCTTCTTCATTTAAATCATAATAAACAGAGTGAGCTGGATCATCATTTAAACCTTTAGAAAAAAAAGAATAACAAAATCCGCTCCAACATTTTCCACATTCATCTATCATAAAGTTATCAGGACAATTACCATCACAATATTTATTGTAGTATATATGTTTATCTGAATTTGGTATAACCCATTCAAAACCTTTATCATTGCATTCTTGTTCTTTAACATCAAATTTGTTTTCATCAGAAATTGAATCATGACAATAAGGAGCCCAACAATTTCCACAATCATCCATAAAATATCCATCTGCACAAGCAGAATAAACGAATGTTAGAAATAATATTATCACAATACTTTTAAAATTTTTAATCATTTTTTTGTCCCAGTCTCTTTCTTTTTCGTATGTCCTTTATCATTTAAAAATTTTATTTTATCAAGATTACGCCCCTCAAATCTAAACGCTCTAGCAAAATCATAAACAAGCAAACCATCTATTGGTTCAATTTGAAATAAATGGAAATCTGTAAGTTTTTTAAGGAAAGAAATTGATTCTCCAAATTTATTTTCAAGCAAAGAAATTTTATTTAACCAATTGTCTGTATCTCTTGGAATTTCATTTGAAACACAGTTCATAGTTAACCTCTTTCTAACAAATAAATTTTTAGCATCTGATTCATCCTCAATTATCATAGTTGATAGATTTGCATTGGAGAGTAAATTTGTTGCATGTTTTGAAAGACGACTAATATAAATGTATAAAAATCCATCGTCATCACGAACGCAAGGAGCATAACTTGCATTTGGTTTACCTTTACCACATTTTGTAGAAAGTATGATTGTTTTCATACCTGAAATAATTTTTTCTTTTTCTAAAATAGCTTCTTTTTTTATATCATCCATTTAATCTTGGAATCCTAAATGCTCTAAAAAATAATTGGTGTATCCTTGCCGTCGTAATTTATTAATTTTAAATCAATTTCAAATACTTTATTTATCAATTTCTCTGTGATGACTTCTTTTGTTTCTCCATAAGAGATTAATTTCGAATTTTTCAAAACCACTATTTTGTTTGAATTAGCTATAGCATGATTTAAATCATGTAAAACCATCATAATGGTTAAACCTTTTTGATTAAGTTTTTTTAAAAAATTAAATAATGAATATTGATGTTTGATATCCAAATACGAAGTTGGCTCATCAAGAATTAATAATTTGTTTGAATAATCTTCAGACCATATTTGTGCAACTACTCTAGCTAACTGAACTCTTTGTTTTTCACCACCTGAAAGAGTAATATAATTTTGATTTATATAGTCACCTAAATCAAAAATTTCTAATATATTTTTACACAATTTTTCTTCTTCATTCTGATTTCCTTTATCTTTAATTGGGAACCTACCCATTTTAACAATATCAATTACTGAAAAAGGAAAAACTAAATTATTTGATTGTGATAAAACTGCTTTTTGGTTGGCTAAACTATTTATATCCCAATTTAAAATATTTTTATTGTGGAATAATACTTCACCATTTGTAATTGGTATTTCATTTGATATAGCCTTTAGCATAGTTGTTTTACCTGATCCATTAGGCCCAATAATTGAAATCATATCTCCAGATTTAATACTTATTGAAATATCATCTAAAATTATTTTATTTCTAACTTTAAAAAATATTGAATTAACCTTGAGCAAGCTATTATTCTCCATAACTAAACCTTTTCTTTTGGTTAACAATTAACCATATAAAAACGGAGCACCTATAGCAGAAGTTATCACTCCTAGCGGTAATTGAGCAGGTGCAATGATAGATTTTGCAATTAAATCAGATAATGATAAAATTATTGCACCAAGTAATGCAGCTCCAGGAATTAATAATTTATGTTTTGGTCCAATGAAAAGTCTAACTAAATGTGGAGTCACAAGACCAATAAATCCTATCATACCACAAAAAGAAACTGAAATTCCCACCATTACAGAAGACATTAAAATTATTTTTTTCTTTAATGATTCGACATTTAACCCTAGGTGATGCGCCTCAGAGTCTCCTAACATAAAAATATCTAGTTCATCACGCATTTTAAATACAATAATAAGAGGAATAAATACAAAAATTGATGTTAAGAAAACAACGAGCCAATCAGCATTATCTAAACCTCCTAATGTCCAAAAAGTGAAACTACGCAGTTGAACGTCTGAAGATATGCTAACAAACAAACCTATCACAGAGCCCGAAATAGCATTTACGGCAATCCCTGAAAGTAACATTGTCATTATATTAGTTTTACCAGAAACTTTTGACATTTTATAAACTAGTATTGTTGTAATAAATGAACCTATGATTGCCATGATTGGTAATATAAAAGGAACCAATACGCTCCAAAAAATCAACTGTAAAAATTGAGTGAATAAAATTGCAAACATAGCTCCAACTGCAGCTCCACTGGAAACTCCAATAAATCCCGGATCTACAAGAGGATTTCTAAATAAACCCTGTAAAATTGCACCTGATGTTCCAAGAGCTAAACCAACTAAAGCTCCCAAAATTACTCTGGGAAGTCGAATATTTAACAAAACTATTTCATTTACAGAATCAACTGAAACCTTATCTAGAAATCCAAATTGATGAGAAATGATAATAAAAATATCATAGAAAGATATATTAACTGGCCCAAATGAAACACCAACTATCAAAAGAATGAATAAAATAATTATCATTGATAAAAAGAATAATCTAATTTTGAAATTGTCAATCATTTATGGGTCATTTTTTTAAGTTCATAAGCATTTGATATAAATGATGGACCAAAATTCAAATATTTTCCAATATCTATTGCAAATACTTTATCATTTTTGACAGCTGGCAAAAACTTGAAAGAAGAATTATTGGTAAACAATGCTGTTAATTCAGATTGATCTGAATTAAGCATTTCAACATAACCAACTAAAATAACATCAGGATTTGCAAAAATTATATCCTCTTTTGTTACTTTTGAATATCTAGAAAAATTATCTCTAAAAACATTTTTACCACCAATATATTTCATTAAATAATCAGCTCTAGTGTTTGATCCAGCAGCATTATAAGAAATTGGAGTTGGATTCATAAAAAGCATTACTTTGATTGAATCTTTTCCATTAGGTTCAAAATTTTTAACTTTCTCATCAAGCTTTTTTAAATTTTTAATGATTTTTTTACCTTGTCTTTTTTTATCAAGTAAGTTAGATATATTATTTACCATACCAATTATTTGTTCAATTGATTGCGGAGATTCATATATGTGAAAATCTATACCTGATGCAGTGAGCTGGTCTACTACTTTAGGTGGGCCAATTTCTGATGAAGTTAAAATTTGATCGGGTTTCATCGATAATATACCCTCAGAAGATAATTGTCTTAAATATCCAACTTGTGGCAAATCTGATACTTTCGATGGTATCCTACTTGACCAATCAACCGCGACAACAGATTTACCAGCACCCAATGCAAAAACAGTTTCAGTTACAGAACCACCAACTGTAACTATTCTATTACTTTTTGAATCAATAATTGAAAGCAACAAAATGACATTCAAAAAAATGTAATATTTTTTCATAAATTAATCCTTCTATCTATTATTTCATTAAATTCTTTATGATATTTATCGTCAGCAGAAATAAGTAAAATTAAATTATTATTTTCATCTAAAATTTGTATCTGATAAAAACACTTTCCATTTATTTCATTAATTGTTATAAAATTATTACTTATTTTATTTTCCATGACGTGTATGTTGAAATTTTTATCAATAACGTTTATCCATGGACCAAAATCCATTATATTTCTTACTAAACCAAAATGATATTGAACAGAATGGTTTCCGGAAGCATGAATTTGAATTGGAAATTTATTTTGAGAAGCGTATTCAAGTATTGTCCTCAAAATTAAATTATCAGTTTTAATTTTTTTAGTATTTTGATTTTTCTGTGAATCTAGATTTATCGATTTTTTTTGGTCAATAATTTCATTATTTTGATAAAGATTTTTTTGAAGACTGTAATCATATGTAAAGGAAAATTTATCTGCCAAACTTTCAAAAATATTATAATCTTTACTTTTAAGAAAAATTTTTAAAATAGCATGGCCATACTTATCAAAAAATTGAAAACTTAACAAAGGTTTATTTTGATGTATCTTCTTTTCAAAAAACGAGTTTTCTATTTTATGATAATTAAAATCTATAAGCGATTTTTTGTCCTTGTAAAAAATTTTATTTTTATGATATTCTATTTCACTGCAAATTACAACTTTTTCGTGCACAATGTAATTACTTCTTATTAAAAACATAACCTTTTTAGATTTAAATAAATCTTTGAAAAAAATATTATAGTCTAATATTTTAAGGTATTTTAAATTTGAGCTATCTATTTGGCAACTTAACAATTCAGCTTCACTTACCTTAAGATGATTTGCTATATCTTTGATTCTTAATTTTTGATTTTCAGGCTTTTTTATAAAAGAAGTGTAAGCTTTTTTTAAATCATTTAATCTTTTTATTTCATTTTCATTCATATTTTGATACTGAGATTCATTTGCATTAAGATATTAAAATTTAAAAAGAAAAAGTGAACTTATTAAAGAAAATTTAATCTAAAATGATTGCAATTAAGCTTACAATATCAAGAATATTGACTATGCCATCTTGATTTAAATCTGCAATATAAACATATTCATTTTGATCAAGTATTAAGCTCATCAAATTAACAATGTCAAGTATGTTCAGTATACCATCGTAATTTAAATCGCCTAAAATTTGATTTGAATATACATTTAAATTATATGATTTAGAGTCATAATCATGGTAGGTTGGCTTTATTAAAAAATCAATTTCTGTCGAAGATAAGCTTAAATCTCTTAAATCAAATGAAAGTATGTAGGTATCGTAAGGTGAAATTATAAATGAATCAGATTCATTTTCAAAATATTGATTATCGTCAATCAATTGATATTCATAATATTGATTGTATCCACTTAAATTAGATATGCTAATTTCTAAAACATCATCAATGTATACACCTTCAATATTTTCTACAGTTTTATAATTTTTGAAAATTACATCATATGCATTTGGGTGCAATGAAGGAATTTTGTATGAACGATAATTACCTGCTGGATCACTTTGATTTTCAGTTAACTGATATTTACCCTCCCATACAATTTCTTTATTTTGGTTTACTTCAATAACATTACCTCCACTACCTACTGTGTTTATAAAATAATTATTGTTATCGAGCTTTTGTACACTCCCCATCCATGGACCAAACATATTTTCAGGCAAAACATATTCCCATACCATTTCACATTCACTATTATCAATAACCCTAAATTCAATAGCTCTTGAAGTTGGTCTATTAGTTCCAAATAATTGACTAAGGTTTCCATTATCAAACATTAGAAAATTACCATTTTCTAACATTTGAATGTTATGCTGCCAAGTGAAACCTAAATCAGAACATATCACATCAGAAGTTGACCCATCAAATTCATTTGGTAAACCTATCATCCAAATTATTTCTCCAGATGGGTAATCTATTTTTGTTATTCTTGATAAATGCCTTGATGAAAAATAAATTGCACTTTCTTCGTCATCAAAATGAAAAGCATTTGAGTGCATCCAATCGTATTGGGTTCCATTTATTGCGTCCCACCATGTACCTCCATAGGCATCATAATCATTCATTGTGAAATGCTCAAATGGACTCCATCTCCAAACTTCCTCTGAATTCTCATTCCATTCAACGATAGCTTGCCCAAACCATGGAAACTCATTTGTGACACCATCAGCTTCATAACCCAAAGCTCTGTACACATTAGTCCAAGTCCCATTTGGTATTGGTCCATTTTGATATTCCCATACAAAAGCCATATAATTTCCGTTTGGTATGGTTTTTATTTCATGAAGATCTATATATTCATTGTTAGGACCATTCCATAGAATGTTCCCATCATAATTCATTTGAATTCCAGTATTATTTGGGAAGTCTTCATATGTAGAACCAAAAAATTGTCCAAACTCATTTATATGACTTAACATAATTTCGCCATTCCAAATTTCTTTGCCAGACTCATCAAAAACATAACTAATAAGGCTTAAACCACCACTTAAATCACCTAACATAGTTAATTCATTTGACGCTTGGTTAACATCAAAAATATTAATTTCTAAATTTTCTGAAACAACTCCGAATTTTTTTTCTGAAATTACAAAAGAACTCGGTATTGTCCACGGCCCATAAGAATCATTTTCATATATATCTCTTATTCTCCAATAATATGTTTCATTCCAATCAATGTCATCTTTAAAGATATAAACTAAATTATCAGTTCTTACATCTAAAATTAAGTTTTGATTAAATGACTGTGAGTCAGACAATTGTAATTGATATTGAATAGCATCAGGGTTCTGTTCCCATTCAAAATGTATATGAGAATAAGAAATTATTTGATTATTAAATGGCTTCAATAAATTTGCATTTAAAAAATTCACAAATATAATAATCATTAATGTTTTGCAAGTGTAATTCATAATTAAGCTCTAAAAATCAGTTTAATTTAAAATATTTTAAACTTATATAAAAAATAAACAACGGCTCTCAGATGAGAGCCGTCATTTTGCTTATTACTAATAAGAGGGTGAGATTAAATTTCCCTACTCAACTTAATATATACATGTAAAACAATATAACCTTGTAAATGAATGTATCTAATTGTTAAAAAATGTAATCATTTTCTATCTTGAATCTCTTCATTAATAGATACAATAAATTTATCAATAGGCACTGAACCCAAATTGCCTTCGAATTTTCTTCTGATAGAAACAGTATTGTTATTTACTTCTTGTTCTCCAATAATAAGCATTATAGGTATTCTATTTAATTCGGCATTTCTGATTTTTGCTCCCATTTTTTCGTTTCTTAAATCAATTTTAGATCGAATATTATTACTTTTTAATTGATTATTAACCAAAATTGCGTAATCATTGAACTTATCAGATATTGTTATTATAACAACTTGAACAGGTGTTATCCACAAAGGAAAATTACCAGCAAAGTGTTCAATTAAAAACCCAACAAACCTTTCATGGGTACCTAAAGGGGCTCTATGAATACACAAAGGTGTTTGATTATTGTTATTGCTATCAATATAAGTTAGACCAAACTTTGAAGGAACAGCAAAATCCACTTGATTTGTAGCTAGAGTAAATTCTCTACCTATTGCACTCCATACCTGAACATCTATCTTGGGTCCATAAAAAGCTGCCTCTCCATGAATTTCAACAAAGTTAAGTTTACCATCAATAAGCGATTCCCTAACTAAATTTTCTGTTTTATTCCATAAATCAGGTTCATTAACATATTTTTCACCAAGCTTAGCTGGATCATGTAAACTGAGTCTCATTTCATATTTTTCAATACCAAAAATTTCAAAATACTTTAAATACATTCTGCAAACTTGTAAAAATTCTTCCTTGAATTGCTCTTCTGTGCAATAAATATGAGCATCGTTCATTTGCATACTTCTAACACGCATCAAGCCAAATAACTGTCCTGATTTTTCATATCTATAACAAGTTCCGTACTCTGCTAAGCGAATAGGTAGCTCTTTATAAGTTCTAGGCAAACTAGAATAAATTTTATGATGATGAGGGCAATTCATTGGTTTTAAATAATACTCATTACCATCAATATCCATTGCAGGAAACATACTATCTTTGTAATGAGATAGATGACCTGATTTTTCATATAAAGAACCTTTTGTTATGTGAGGAGTCTTGACTCTGTCATAACCTGCTTTGTCCTCTGTTTCTTTTGCCAATTTTTCGAGTTCCTCTATAATTACAGAACCATTTGGAAGCCATAACGGAAGTCCTGGACCTACTTCATCATCAAAAGTAAATAATTTCATCTCTTTGCCTATTTTCCTGTGGTCTCTTTTTTCAGCTTCTTTAAGCATGGATAGATATTTTTTTAATTCTTTATCTGTTCTCCATGCTGTTCCATATATACGAGTAAGCATTTCATTTTTCTCATCACCCCTCCAATAAGCTCCCGCTATTTTCATAAGCTTAAAAGCCTTTCCAATATATCCTGTATTAGGCATATGAGGACCTCTACATAAATCTAACCACTCACCTTGTTTGTAAATGGTAATTTCTTCATTTTCTGGTAAATCATTTATAATTTCAGTTTTATATTTTTCACCAATTTTATCAAAATGATCTAAAGCTTCGTTTCGGGTCCAAACTTCTCTAACAAAAGGATGTTTTTTATCAATGATCTCCATCATTTTATTTTCAACTTTTTCTAAGTCGTCCGCTAAAAATGGTTTCTTGAATGAAAAATCATAATAAAATCCATTGTCTATTGCTGGACCAATTGTAACTTGAGTTCCTGGAAAAAGTTCTTGAACAGCTTCAGCCATAACATGAGCACAATCGTGCCTAATAACTTCTAATGCTTGCTCAGAATCTTTTTTTAATATTTTAATATTAGAATCTTTAACTATAGGGTACGATAAGTCTTTTAACTCTCCATTTAATTCAACCAAAATAGATTGTTTAGCTAAACCACTAGAAATACTATTTGCTATATCTAAACCTGTTATTCCAGATTTTTTTTCTAAGATTGTACCATCTGGAAGTGTTATTTTGACTAAACCCTTTGACATTTTATTTCAATCTCCATATAGTTCCATCTTTTGTATCTTCAATTTCAATATTTAATTTTGATAGTTCATTTCTAATTTCATCTGCTTTTTGAAAATTTTTATCTATTCTAGATTGATTTCTTTCATTGATTAATTTTTCAATATAATCTGGATCTATTTCTTCACCTGCTTGGCCAATACCTAACCACTTTTTAGGATTTTCATTTAATATTCCAAATACTTTTCCGGCTGCTAAAAGTTTTGCTTTTAATTTGGCTTTATCATCATGGTTGTTAGCTTTTGATAACTTTTTAGAAATATCAATGATTTCAGCAATAGCCTTAGAAGTATTTAAATCGTCGCACAATGCTTCGATTACATCTTCAGGACATTTATCTATATCAAAATTTTTTATTTCTATATTATCAACTTTATTTAATATTCTATAAAATTTATCAAGAGTTTTTTTTGCCTGTTCAATTGTATCATCTGTCCAATTAATAGACTGTCTGTAATGCCCTGATAAAAGTGCTAATCTAAGAATCTCACCATGATACTTTTTCAAGTAATCTCTAATATAAAAAATATTTCCCAACGATTTTGACATTTTTTCGCCATCAATGTTTAACATTGCATTATGAATCCAATATTTTACAAAAGTTTGAGGATTATTATTTTCATTATGTGCGCCGCAACTTTGAGCAATTTCATTTTCATGATGTGGAAAAGTCAAATCCATTCCTCCACCATGAATATCAAAAGGAAGCCCTAAAGTTTGTTCTGACATTGTTGAACATTCTAAATGCCAACCAGGTCTTCCATATCCCCAAGGAGACTCCCATCCAGGTTGGCTATCAGAGCTAGGTTTCCATAATACAAAGTCACCGGAATTTTTTTTATAATCTGCAACCTTAACTCTACTTCCCGCAAGTTGATCATCAATATCTCTACCAGACAATTTACCATAGGCACTATATTTTGTAACGTCAAAAAGTACATGATTATCTGAAACATAAGCTTTATCATTTTTAATCATTTGATTGATTAAATCAATCATTTGTTCAATATAATCTGTAGCATGTGGCTGAATATCAGGTTTATTAACACCAAGTGAGCACATATCTTCATTATATATTTTTTCATATTTTAATGTAATCTCATCAATAGAATTACCTGATTCGATTGATGCATTAATAATCTTGTCATCAATGTCGGTAATATTGGATACAAAAGTTACTTTTTTATATAATTGTCTTAAAAGTCTAACTAAAACATCACTGACAACAGCAGGTCTAGCATTTCCAATGTGAGCATAATTATATACTGTAGGTCCACAAGTATACATCCTTATGTGTTTGGAATCTACAGGTATAAATTCTTCTTTTCTTTTTGATAGTGTGTTGTGTAAAAATAGTTTAGGCATTACTATGTTTGCCTTTCAATTATTACTTTAGTTTAGTATTAATTAATGATAAAAACTCGGCCCATTTACTATCTTTCTTGAATTGGCCGCCTGATTGATAAGTAATAGTACTACTAGTTATGTCTTTAATTCCTCTAGAAGCTACACACAAATGGTCAGCATCGATAATCAAAGCAACATCTTCAGTTTTGAGCACATCTTTCAACTCATTGAAAATTTGAACTGTAAG
>MDTD01039765.1_pt1 | contig 11082 bp, 11 predicted proteins | sample 811221 | NCBI WGS metagenome assembly MDTD01 (sample SAMN05326646, study PRJNA326480) | marine metagenome | isolation source: seawater | place: Pacific Ocean: South West | collected 2011
ACTAAGAGATGCTGAGAAAGAATTATTAAAGAAACATATATCAATTACATCAATTCCATATAACGGTTTATCAGAAAGTTTTTTTAAAAGATTTTATGCTAACAGTGAAGGTGCCTCTAGAAGCCATGAAAAGAGTCAAGCTGCTTTATATTTATATGCCAGAGCTGAAGAAAAAGATAGAAAACCTAGAAGCTCAGGATCAGTAAAAATTGGATATTCTCTCGATGATTTAGACATTAATGAATGTATCAAAGAAGCAGCAAGCAAAACAATCGCTCATTTAAACTATTCTCATGTTAAAACAGGGAAATACATAATTTGTTTATCTCCCGAAGCATTTCTAACTCTACTAAATGCCTTTAGCTCAATGTTTAACGCGAGAAGTATTATTGACGGAGTGAGCATTTCAAAAAAAGATTCTATAGGTGAGATTATTTCTATCCCCTCTATAAATATCTATGATGATGGGTTGCATGAAGAAAATATTTCCTCGGCACCATTTGATGGCGAAGGCACACCAACAAAAAAACTTACTCTTATAAAAGAAGGGAAACTTGAAAACTTTATTCATTCAGAATCTACAGCTAGAATATTTAATACAAATCCAACAGGTCATGCTGGATTAGGTTCTAAGGTATCTGTCTCACCTGACTGGCTTGTTGTTGAAAGATCAAATATATTAACTAATTTAAATCAAGATCTAAATCATAATTCTTATAAAGGTAAATTTATTTACGTTGAGGAACTTAATGCTATTCATGCTGGCGTCAAGGCGAGTCAAGGTTCATTTTCATTACCATTTGATGGTTGGGTTTATAATAATGGAGAAAAAATTTCAATAGAATCTGCTACTGTAGCCGGTGACTTTAAACAACTTTTAAAAGATATTATAAATATTGAAGACAAACAAATAGTTACAACAAGTGGCATTTCACCACATATTTGGATCAAGGAATTATCTGTAACGGGTGACGCGTGAAAATTATTTTTTGGGGTACACCAGAATATTCAACTAAAAGTCTTCAATCCTTAATAGATTCCAAATATGATGTAGTTGCTGTAGTCACACAACCAGATAAAAAAAGATTAAGAGGGAGCAATCTTATTCCATCTCCAATTAAGAAGTTATCAAAACTAAATAATATTCCAGTGCTATGTCCAGAAAAGATAAAAAATAATAAAGACTTCATAACATCTCTAAAATCATATAACTGTGATTTATTCTTAGTAATTGCTTATGGAAAAATTCTTAGTAAAGAAATTCTAGATATTCCAAAATATGGATCATGGAATGCTCATGCTTCACTTTTACCTAGATGGAGAGGCGCTGCCCCAATTCAATGGTCTCTTTTATCAGGAGATAAATCTACAGGAGTGGGTATTATGAAAATGGAAGAGGGTCTAGATACTGGAGATATCTTACTTGAGGAAGAGATAAGAATTGAAAATGAAGAAAATTTACAAACTTTACATGATAAATTAAGTATTTTGTCGTCAAAGTTGTTTTTGAAAGCTTTGGAAATAATTAGTAGAAACAAATTCAAAGGAAACGTTAATTTAACTCCACAAAAGAACAAGAGCAGAGAAATAAAATACGCAAGAATGATTAATAAAACAGACTACATTCTAAAATTTGATGATGATGCGTCTAATATACTTAAAAAAGTAAATGGTCTATATCCTCACGCATACGTAATTTATAAGAACAAAAACTTAAAAGTTATTAAAGTAAGAATATTAAGTCATAGTGAAATAACTAATTTAAATAATAAAAATAAGGATTATCTTTTATCAAAACTAAAACCTAATTTAATAGTAGATATTATAAAAAATGAGGGAATTATCATATCTACAAGTACATTACCTATTGTCCTATTACAAATTAAATTAGAGGGGAGAAATATTTCCTCTAAAAATCAACTAATAGAACAACTTAAACCTATAGTTGGGGAAAATTTTGTATAAATAATTTACGTTTTCTTTTTTGAAAATCCCCAAACAAAAGATAAAACTATAAGGATATAAAAATAATAATCGGGAAGTAATACTTCCATAATTAAAGTATTTAGTATCAACTTTATTCCTATTATTAGAATTGCTACATATCCAGCCATTTCAAGCCTGATAAAATATTCTAAGAGTCTTAAGAAAATGCCTGACGTAAATCTAAGTGCAACAACTCCAATAATTACTCCTATTAGTATTAGTATATATTGATCACTTATAGCTACTGCAGTAGTGATACTGTCAATTGAAAAGGCTAAATCGGTTATTGATAGAAGAGCTACAACTTTAAAGAAATTAAAATTTTTATTAAAAGATTCATCATTATTTATAAGAACCGTTTCTTTTTCTTTTTTGAATATGACATTAGAAAGGAATAAATATATTAAATACAAGCCTGCAAAGATTTTAATGTAGAGATAATTTAATAAAAAACTAGACAATAGTATTAAAAGTATTCTAAAAACCAATGAGATTGTAATTCCAATATTTAGAGCTTTTTCTCTATCTTCGGAGTTATTTAATGAACGAGCTAAAGAGGCTAACGCAACAGCATTATCTGCAGAGAGCAATAATTCTAAACTAATCAAAATAGGTAATACAGTTATGATTTCATACCAACTATCTATCTGATCTAAAGTAGGTATAAATGAATTAACTGAAGCTGTATCCATCAAATATATTTACGCTCTTTTAGAATCTAATATAATGTAAAATTATTTCATAATCAAGTTTAATAAATACTAATGAGTCTTTTATCTCTTATAAATTATATATCTGACTCTCAAATCACTAAAGAATTAATTAATAAATTATATCAAAGTAATGAATTAAATATTATTGGATCAAGTAGATATGCAAAAGCCATTATTGTAAATAGTATTGCAGAAATAGAGAAAAAGAATATTTTATTAATTTGCAATAGTACAGAAATAGCACATAAATGGTATGGATATTTTCAGAGTATCAATAATAATAAAGTGCTATATTATCCACCAAACGAAAATTTACCATACGAGGAAAGAAGTAAATCAACGGAAGTAGAATACTCACAATTAAATATAATTAGTCAATTAATTAATAAAGAGGCTAATACAAATAATAGTCAAAAAATAATTATAACTACTGAAAGAGCACTTCAACCACATTTATTAAATAGACAATATTTTGAGAAATGTAATTTGAACCTTAAAAAAGGGAATATTCTAGAAATAAGTGATTTAGTATCCAAATTAATTACTCTTGGTTATACGAAAGAAGAAATAACAACAAATGAGGGGCAGTGGAGTAGAAGAGGAGATATTATAGATATTTATCCTGTAAATAATGAGGTTCCAATAAGAATTGAATTCTATGATAATACTATAGAGAAAATAAGGGAATATGACCCTTCTTCTCAACGTACACTTGAGACTATAAATAATATTTTTATTAGTCAAACTGGTTCATACCAAAAAATAGAAAAAGAGTTATCAAAACTTACTAAAGATAGATCTTTTTATTTAGAGAAGGGAAAGAGCAAAGATAATTTAAATATAGATAGATTTCTTGGATTAATTGAATCAAAACCTGGAAGTATAATTGAATTTATAAATAATAATACATTTATAATATTTGACGAGTTGGATCAATGCAAAAAATTTACTACTAACTGGTACGAAGATTCAAATATTAATTTTGAAAGTAATAAAAATATCATAAATAATATTTTAAAAATAAATAAAATTAATAAAAAAATTTTACCAAATCTACATTTAAACGCTGAAACAATCTATAACCAATTACACAAATATACAAGAATAAATTTATATGAATTTGAATCTAAAAATAATAAAGAAAATAGATTCTTGCTAGCAGATAAAATTATTAAATCACCTTCAAAAGATATTAATAAAATATCTAATGAAATTAAAGATTTTAAAAAAAATAAAACTAAAGTTTGGATCTTATCAGCCCAGCCTATGAGAACCAACTCAATATTAAGTGAACACAAAACTATAACTTACTATCTTGATAAATCAAATGATTTACTCCAAGCAAGAAATCATATAAAAGAAAACACAGCGATAATTTTAAAAAACAAAAATAATTATGAAATAGAGGGTTTTTATTTACCAATTTGGAAATTTGCATTAATAACTGATAAAGAGCTATATGATCAACAAAATCTTTTTAGTAATTTTTATGTTAGAAAAAGAAATAAAAGTACGAGCTCAAGAATAAATATTAATAAGGTAAGACCAGGAGATTATATTGTTCATAAAAATCACGGGATAGGAAGATTTCTAAAAATCGAAAAAATTAATATTACAGGAGAATCCAGAGATTATTTAGTTATACAATATCTTGATGGTAAAATTAGTGTAGCTGCAGATCAACTTGGAAGTATAAATAAATATAGAGCTTCTGGAAGTTTAAAACCAAAAGTTAATCGATTAGGTGGAACAGAATGGGAGAGGGTTAAAGATAGGAATAAAAAAGCTATTAATAAAATAGCAGTTGATCTTTTAAAACTTTACGCACAAAGAGAGAGACAGGAAGGTTATGCCTATCCTCCTGATGGACCTTGGCAAATTGAATTAGAGGATTCTTTCCCTCATCAACCTACACCAGATCAAATTAAAGCTGTGAAAGATATAAAAATTGACATGGAACTAGATAAACCTATGGATAGACTTATTTGCGGAGATGTTGGATACGGGAAAACTGAAGTTGCACTTAGAGCCATTTTTAAAGCAATTACCGCTGGCAAACAAGTAATTTTATTAGCGCCAACAACAATTCTTGCTCAACAACATTGGAAAACAATAAGTAATCGTTTTTCACCTTACCCTATAAAAGTTTCATTATTAAATAGATTCAAAACTTCATCAGAAAAAAAAGAAATATTCGATGGTCTAAAAAATAACAATATCGATTTAGTCATCGCTACTCATCAGATATTAAGTAAAGAGGTTGAAGTTAAAAATCTTGGCTTGTTAGTGATTGATGAAGAACAAAGATTTGGGGTAAATCATAAGGAAAAAATAAAAAAGATAAAAAAGAATGTAGATGTTTTAACCCTTTCTGCCACTCCTATCCCAAGAACCCTCTATATGAGTTTATCAGGAATAAGACAGATGAGTCTCATAGAAACACCACCACCTTCAAGAAGATCTATTAAAACATATCTTTCTGAAATGGACATTGATGTAATAAGAACAGCAATAAGTCTAGAACTTGATCGTGGAGGGCAAATATTTTATGTACTTCCAAGAATTGCTGACATTGAACAAGCGATAAGCAAAATTAAAAATATGTTTAGCAGCTTAAAATTTATTATTGCTCATGGTCAAATGAATGAAACAGATTTAGAAAATGCAATGATTCAATTTAATAATGGTGAAGTTGACTTAATGATTTGTACAACAATTATTGAAAGTGGATTAGATATTCCAAAAGTAAATACAATTATTATTGAGGATGCACACAAATTTGGATTATCTCAACTCTATCAACTTAGAGGAAGAGTTGGGAGAAGCGGTATACAAGCTCATGCATGGCTCTTTTATCCAAATATTAATAAAATTAGTGATAACTCAAAACATAGATTAAAAGCAATTAAAGATTTTTCTGAATTAGGGAGTGGCTATCAGCTTGCAATGAAAGATATGGAGATAAGAGGAGTAGGAACTTTATTAGGCGAGGCACAAAGTGGCCAGATAAATAATATTGGTTATGATCTATATATTGAAATGTTACATGAAGCATTATCCGATCTTAATGGAAAAGAAATTCCCGAAGTAAATGATACACAAGTAGATATACCAATAAATGCTTTTATTCCAGGTACATGGATATCAAACAGAGAAGAGAAATTAGAAGCATATAAAAATATCACAGAATGTTCTAATGATAAGGAACTTACAGATTTAGCAACTGACTGGGTGAGCAGGTATGGATCCATACCGAAACCAGTAGAAACATTGTTCCAAATAATGAAACTAAAATTAGTTGCTAAGCATTGTGGATTTATAAACATTAAGCAAAAAAAACCTAATATTTGTATTGAGACAAAGATGGAGCCAAACGCTTTTAAGTATTTAAAAGAATCATTACCAACGAATATACAAACTAAACTTATTTTTCAAAAAGAGAAATTAATTTCTAGGATTATTATAAGAGGTTTAGGTGTAACAGACTCACAAAATCAAATAGAAAATATGATTAACTGGTTTTCCATTATGGCAAAATCAGTTGACAACCTTTTAAAAGATAAAGAGGTCAACAAGTGAATTATTAAAAAAATATTGAGATCACACAAAAAGTAATTAAATAGGTTAGGTTAATACAAATTTAAATTTGCATGGGTGAATACATAGACATAGGAATTCAAACACCTATATTTGCTTACGTTGTATTAATTTCTTCCATAGCGGTAGGAGCAGTAGCTCTTTTAGGGTTTGAGACGGAAAATGATGATGATGATTCAGATTCAGGTAGTGGTGGATTAATGCAACCTATTTAGGCTTATATTTATTATCAAATTTTTGTGGTTTGCTTCTTATTAATTTACCTAAACGATAAGCTGCCCCGACAATCAAAATTACAGCCCAAATTGTGGAAAATATTATAAAAAAAACTAAAAATATATCAAAAAAATAATCAAATAGTTCAATAAGTTTTAAAATAATTTTCTTTATATTTAAGATAAAAGATATAAATAATTTATCTTTAGAAGGAATAAAATAATTTAAAAGTAATATAAACAAAGCCAAAGAAATCATTAAAAATGATTCTCTAAATAATTTTATTTTAGATTGTCTTTTAATAGGTAATTTTCTTTTAAATAAATATTGCTCTGATTTATTTTTAAAATTTGGAAATTTTATATCAGCCATAAATTTTATAGAAAGTAATAAGAGTGAATTTCAACATAAAATTATTTAGATTTTTATCACTAGCTGATAATTACTATTAATATTATTCTTCAAATCAAAAGTCTGTTTTTTATTTTGTTCATTACCAGTTTCATAAAATAGAATCAGAAAAATTGAAACTATTGAAATAGTAAATGATGCAATTACTGGCGGCAAAATAATATTTAAAATATTTTTTTTACTATGAAATTTAAATTTTTGTTTATTAAATCGTGGTAAAAATTCTTTAAAATCTAATCTAACATCTTCAGAATTATTTAATTGGTCAAAACAATTTATTATGTCAGTTAATTCAGCATTACCAATCTTTATAGTTAATGGCTTAACTCCAGTTTTTGTACTTTTTAAAACAACTTTATGTAAACCATCATTATCAAGGGATATATCAATTAACTTAGTTTCAACTTTTTCATGTCTATCTACCAGAATTAATGAAATGTACTTATAAAAAGCTTTTAGAATATTTTTTAGGTGATCTATACCTCCTTCTATTGTTGGTTGATCAATTATGTTAAGTTTCCAATTAGATATAATTGAGATAATATTATCTTTATCATCTTTTGAATAATCAGGTAACCCTGAGATCTCTAACTCTACAGATGATTGATTAAATTTATATAAATTTTGAATCATAATTATAAATTTAACAATACCATTTTTAATCTTTTATCTCCATCGTCAGATATGCATAGAGCAAGGTTAAGTAAAACTTTAATATATGTATCCCTATTATAATTAGTATCTATAATTTTTTGAACAATTATACTCTCTGTATTAAACCTTTCCTTAATTAATTCTGTATACCTTAATTGAAAATTATTCCAATTATGTGGACTTAATTTATAATTATCCTTTGATGAAAGTATAGACCTTATGTATGGATAGAGATATTTTGCCATTTCACTTGTAATTCTTATTAAAGCTTCAAATTCATTTAATTTAATACTTCTCCCTTTATAAGATTTTCTCATTGGATTAGAACATCTTAATTGCCACAATGAGACTTTAGTAGGGATTATATCCTTTAAGTTTAAAGTATTTATGATCGTATACATTGATTCAGTGCCATTTAGATCTATTGTTTCTAATGCTAGTAATAGCAAATCGAGTCTTTCTAAAGCTTTTCTTGATATAGATTTATTGTCGATGATTGTATTAATGTCTAAAAAATTATCTTTTCTATTATAACAGAAATTTAATAATTTAGTTCCAAATATATCTATATATTCTATCAAGTTCTTCTGTGTTTATTAAACCATAACTCCAAAGAGCAATTGGCAGTGAAATATTATTTCTATAAGAAATCTTAATTCCTAATTCGACAGATGATTCTTTCAAACCTATTTCTTCAAGAAGGAAAGGAACAATATGATCTACTAAATTATTTGACATTTTAAAAGACCTTCATAAGTAATAAAATAAATTCAATAACCCATAAAAACAATTTTTAAATATTATTGAATTTTTAAAACTCTTTAAAAAAATATTTTTCTTATTTATAAATTTAAATCTATCTTTAAAAAGAATATCTTTTATAAGTATTGTTAATAAAAAAGAAGAAGATCTAAGTATAAACCTTGAGAAGTAAAACTTAAATTTAAAAAAAAGGAGATTATGACTATAAATATTTTTTTTAAGAAAATTACAAATCTGAATAAAATCAGGACTTAATAAACTTATATCTGTAATAGTAGATGAGTAGAAATTAAACAATGGCAGAGACAATAACTTTTCTTTGTTTGAGGTAGTAGATAAGATATTAAGAATTGGAGATGTGGAAACTAATTCAATATCTCCAATCATTTGGTCAATCTTTAAATCTTTAGGAATAACAACAGACAAATTATCTAATATAAAACTTTTACTAAATCTTAATCTATCTACAAAATCATCTTTAAAATAAATCCAATTAACATGATATACATTCTCATTCAAAGGTAGAAGTGCCACCATACTATTTCTTCTAAAAAAATTATAAGCTCTATTTTTTATACCACCCCTCAAAATGATTTTAAATTGTATGAAAGAATTCTTTAATGGTTCTTTCTTAAATTTAAATAGATTTAAATTAAGATTTTTAGCAGAATATTTTTCTTTAGACTCTTCTATAAAACTTATATTTTTGTATTTTGCAAGTTCTTGAAATAATATTTCTGATATAATCTGATGCTTTACAACCCATCCAATCGATTTTGGAATACTATTAATTTTAGAATTATCTGAAATTGAAAAGAAAGGATCAACATTAGAGTATTCATTATGAGTTAGAAATGAATTAATTGAATTTGATAAGGGTTGTAATCTATCCCATAAATTACATTCCTCTAGAAGTTTTATTGTTGAATTATTAATTAAGTACACTTTATTTTGAGATGAAAGAAACTCTTGTTTATTTTCATCACTAATTTCTACATTTATACTTAACCTAGCCAAATAAATTGCTAATAATAATCCTTTTGGATTAGCTCCATAAATTTTAGCTACAAATTTATTTTTCATAGGATATTAATTTCTAGAATTTTTTTGATAAATATAAAATATTTCTTCAAATGCAGGTCTCAAAATATATGGGTAATCACCAATCCATAAATCGATATCAGGCAACCATGCATCTGTAAGAACTAAATTTCTATCAAAATTTCTATTATTACTTGACACTAAACATCTTATTTTTAATCTTTTTTCAAGTTTAATATGCTTATTTTCCATTGGAAAACTTATCTTACCAAGATAACCATCTTCGTCCTCTAACTCAACAACTAACCAAGTACGTTTATTTTCAATTAGTTCTAAACGACCATATTTATTAGTTTGTTCTCTGGAATTTTCAATTTTTTCAATTTGATAAATATCAGATATGAAGCCTTCAAAAAGTGAGAAAAATTTGGATTTGCGATAACTTAAATTTCTTTTACTAGATTCTAAAATTGGTCCCCATAATATATATAAAAAAAACATTACACAAAGTAATAACCAAAGAGAGTATGTTTGGTTTCTATCTTGGCTTACACTTATAAGAAAAGTAATAACTCCTCCTATTGAGGATATAATTAATCTTTGCAGGATTTTTCTTGGATTCCCTAATGCATATTTAAATTGACCCCCTGTAGCTACTGAAGGGATCAATTTAGAGACTTGATTTGAATTTATGGGAATAAGCATTTAAAAAACTAACTTTTCAAGACCATAAACAAGTGATTCAAATTTACCAATTTTTTTAACAGCTTCTAAAACCCCAGGCATGTACGCTTTCCTATCAATTGTATCGTGTTTAATGGTATAAGTTTCCCCTGGTGAGCCCATTATTACTAATTGGTGAGCAAGTAATCCAGGTAGTCTCACGGAATGGATGTTAATTCCTGACTCCCTGACTCCTCCTCTAGCGCCTTTTAAAGTTTCAGTTTCTTTAACTAATAATTCATTAAATTTTTTAGGATATTCTTCGATCATTTCCGCAGTTTTTATGCAAGTACCGCTTGGAGAATCAGCTTTTTGGTTGTGGTGCATTTCAATTAATTCAACATTATCGTAAAATCTTGCTGCTACTGAAGCTGCTTGCTGCAGTAAAACCATACCTACTGAAAAATTTGGTATTATTGCACATCCAACAGAAGCTTTTTGTGCAAAAGAAGATAATTCCTCTATCTGACTAGTCGTTAAACCTGTAGTACCTATAACTGGATTTACGCCGTATGCTATTGCAGCTCTAGTATTATCGTAAACTGAATCAGGATGTGTAAAATCTACCATTACAGGCCTAGATTCACCATCTCTAAAGTTTTGACTGACAGTACATAAGCTGCCCTCAAGATCATTTGAAATAAATACATCATTATCAGGTATATCAATAATATCGGAGATTTTCTTACCATTTGAACCTTCGCTAAGATCAATAGCAGCAACTAATTCACAATCTTTAGAAATTGTTACAGCCCTAATTACCTCTCTGCCCATTTTCCCTAAAGCGCCAGAAACAAGTACTGGTATTGGATTTGTAGTGTTTTTTGTCATCTAAAAAAAAATCTTTTGTTAAAAATGATGTTACACGCTATTTAAATTGCACACAATAACGTCAAATCAACCGTAGGCTGGTAAAAATACTCAAGAAAAAAAAATGTTTACGCAGGTCCGCTCAGCAAACCGCAGAGTATCTCCTGCC
>MDTD01054520.1_pt1 | contig 11082 bp, 12 predicted proteins | sample 811221 | NCBI WGS metagenome assembly MDTD01 (sample SAMN05326646, study PRJNA326480) | marine metagenome | isolation source: seawater | place: Pacific Ocean: South West | collected 2011
AACCCAGCCTCTTCTAGATCGGCCTTGAGGATTTCTTTTCACAACCGCATCTGTGTGCTTGAAGCGGAAACCAACACGTTCACCACTCATTTAAAAAATATCGTATTGGATCAATATCTATTTTACTTCATCCAAGGTAAATTTTTAAGACTTATTCAAAGTAACTTCAGGTTTCATTAATGGAAATGGAATCACATCTCTAATTGATGCACTATTTGTAATTAGCATAATCAATCTATCAATACCAATTCCTAGACCACCAGTAGGAGGCATTCCAATCTCAAGGGCCTGTAAGAAATCTTCATCAATTCCATGAGCCTCTAAATCACCTGCGTCCTTCAAAGATTGTTGTAACTCTAATCTTGAACGCTGATCTACTGGATCAATAAGCTCACTAAATGCATTAGCAAGCTCTCTGCCAGCTATAAATAATTCAAATCTTTGTACAAAATCCTTATTTAATGAATCTCTTCTGGCTAAAGGTGAAATTTCAATCGGATAATCAAGAATAAATGTTGGCTGTATAAGATGTTCTTCAACTTTCTGCTCAAAAACCTCATTTAATAATTTACCAATAGAATCAGATTCTAGGGAGAAATTTATCTGTTTTTGTTCAAGAGCTTTTTTAAGTTGATTAATATCTCCTTCAAATGAATCAAAATCAATACCAGTATATTTTTTTACAGCATCTTTCATTGTTAGTCTTTGCCAAGGAGCAGAGAAATCAATTTGATTATCTAGATATTTAATTTTTAAAGAATTACAAATCTTAAGTACAACATGAGATATTAATTCTTCAGTAAGATTCATCATATCTTGGTAGTTAGAAAATGCTTGATATATTTCTACCGAAGTAAACTCAGGATTATGTTTCGTACTGGTACCTTCATTTCGAAAAATTCTTCCTAATTCATAAATTCTTTCAAAACCTCCAACAACCATTCTTTTAAGATGCAATTCTGTAGCAATTCTTAAATACAAGGGAATATCGAGAGTATTGTGATGGGTAATAAAAGGTCTTGCTTCAGCCCCACCAGCCTCTGATTGAAGAATTGGAGTTTCAATTTCAAGAAAATTCTTATCATCCAACCATCTTCTTATCAAGCTAATACAAGTAGCTCTTATCTTAAATACATTCTTAGAATGAGGGTTCACTATTAAATCCAAATATCTTTGTCTATATCTTTTTTCTATATCTGTAAGTCCATGCCACTTATCTGGTAATGGTTGCAGAGACTTTGAAAGCATTTCCCATGTACTAACTTTAATTGATAACTCTCCTTTATTCGTTTTTTTTAGAGAACCTTTAACCCCAATCCAGTCACCAATATCTACCAATTCTTTGAGATCTTCAAAGGATAATTTTTTATTATTTTGATCAATAATATATTTATCCAGAAATAACTGAATAGGACCTTCTTGATCACTAATACTAAAAAAAGCAATTTTGCCCATAACTCTCCTTGCTAAAACTCTGCCAGCTAAAGAGACCTCTAAATCTAACTCTTGACCATTATCTAAATAATTATAGTTTTCAAGTAAAAATTTAGTAGTATGAGTAACCTCAAATTTATCACTATAGGGTTCGACTCCCTTTTGAATAAGTGATTTGGCTTTATTTAAGCGTGCTTCTCTAAATTCAGACAAAATTTAACATATTAGTTTTACTTAATTAAGTTATCAGATTAAATTTCAACTTGCCAAAGATGTTGCGGTTTCACCTACTCTTTGGGAAGCATAACCTATACCTCTAACTGTAAGAATAAGTTCAGGATTTCTTGGATCTGGCTCAAGTTTCCCTCTTAATCTTGCAACATATACATCAACCACTCTTAAATCAGCAGCACGTCTAGGTGGATATCCCCATAATTGTTCAAGGATTTCAGCTCTTGGTACAACTTTGCCTGGTTCATCAAACAATAACTCAAGTAAACTAAATTCTGTATAAGTAAGGCTAATCCTTTCACCAGCTCTTGAAACTTGTCTTCTATTAGTATCAACAACTAAATTACCAAATTTCATAACCCCCTTACCAGATGGCACCTCTTTAGTTTCAGTAACTGAAACAGCAGGACCCATTCTCCTCAAGATGGTTGCGATGCGTGCCTCTAATTCTTTAGGACTGAAAGGTTTTGATAGGTAGTCGTCAGCACCCAAATCAAGACCTGCAACTCTCTCAGAGATGGCTTCTAAAGCAGTAAGAAATATAATTGGCACTACTGATTCTGCCCTAATCCTCCGACAAACAGCAAATCCATCCATTTTTGGAAGCATTACATCAAGAACTATTAAATCTGGAGATTCTTTATGAAAAGCTTCAATGGCTTCCTCTCCGTTTGTAGCAGAAAAAACTTCATAACCTGCCAATTGAAGTCTCGTCACTAAAACCTTTAATACAGCGGGTTCATCATCAACTACTAAAATGGTTGCTTTTGACATTGATAAGAAAAGTGATTTACAAATTTAATTCAAAACATAATATGCATTGAATGTTTTCATTTTTTATAATCTAACAAGTAAAAATATAACATTAAGCACAGTAAAAGATATATCTTTAATATCTACAAGTTTTTTTTATTATTCAAAATTTGTACAAAGATACTAAAATTTACATCTTATACATTAAGTTTTACAGTCTGTTAATAAATTAATCAACAACATTTTTAGAGAAATAAAGATAAAGTAAAGAACAAAAAACAGGAGCAAATAATCCGGTGAGAAAGACTTGAGAAAAAATAGTTTTGATTACAAATGGAAATAACAAAATATAATGATTGTTATCTAAGTTATTAAAAATTAATTGAATAAAGTACATAAGTCCACAGACTAAACTTCCAATAGATGCTTCTAAACCATATTGATATCTTTTTATTGAAATCTTTTGATAGTTACCTATTCTTCCAAACCAATACCCACAGATAATTAATCCTGGAATTTGTGAGTAAATATCATTATTTAATGAGTCTGCAACAAGTCCTATACAAAAACCAGTAATAATTCCATTTCTTGAACCATAAAGTATAGCCCATGGTAATAACCAAAATAGGGGCCAATAAGGCGAAATCCCCATTAATGAAAACCAACTAGGATTCCATAGCAATACTAATGGAATGAAAGCAAAAGTTAAAAATATAGAAATTCTGTTTGAATATCTATTCATTTAAAATTTTAGTTTAAGGATCTGAACCCAATCAATAGCATGAGGTTTTGCAATTAACTGGACTTTCGCTGTGGTAATTGGTTTTGAATCGATATCTATAGATTCAATTATTCCGATTGGTATATTTGGAGGTAATACTGTACTTGCAGGAGAAGATGAAACATAATCACCTGGTTTAATATCAACGTTCCTTGAGTAGAAGATTAGATTAGGAGATTCACTTCCTACTCCAATCAGAAGTCCACTAATATTACTTTTTTGAATCCAAACACCAACCTTACTATCAATAGAAGTAAGTAATTTAACCGATGAGGTAAGATATGAAACATTATCTACTATGCCTAATAAACCGCCAGGGCCCACAACTGCATCTCCTTTTTTTACACCATTACGCGAACCTTTATTAATAATTAATTGTTTCCACCAACTATCAATATTTCTTGCAATTACTGTTGATGAAATCTTTTGTTCATCTGATGACTTTTGGAGAGAAAGTAGTTTTCTTAATCGTAAATTATCTTTTTTAAGTTGCATTATTTTTATATTCATTTCTTTGTTTATACTTTTCACAATGATTGCTTTTTGAGATTCACCTGGCCAAAATGGTTTTGAAATAAAATAATAAATATCTTGAAAAAGTAACGTTTTTGAAGTTCTAATAACTATTAAGAAAATTAGAAACAAAAATAACGTCCAAAAATTTTTCTTATTCCACCAACGAGTAGTTGAAATTCGTCGGATTGCCATCACCTCTCTCAATCTCTTATTGCATTCCTAGCAAAGTCTGGTGTATCAACTACTCTTTTTAATTTTTTAAAATTATCAAGTACTTCTCCGCAACCATTGACAACACACAATAAAGGATCTTCAGCAATATGCGTAAAAATACCAGTTTCATGACTAAGCAAATCACTGATTCCGCGCACTAAGGCACCTCCTCCTGCAAGCATTATCCCTCTATCAACAATATCTGCTGCTAATTCTGGAGGGGTTCTCTCTAATGTACGTCTTACTGCCTCAACAATTTTATTGAGAGGTTCAGCCATTGCCTCTCTAATTTCTCCTGCAGTAAGGTTCACACTCCTAGGTAATCCAGATAATAAATGCAGACCTCGAACATCAATTGACGTTTTATCAAATTCTTCATTAGGAAAAGCAGAACCAATTTTTATTTTTATTTCTTCTGCAGTTCTCTCTCCAACTACTAGATTATGAGTTTTTTTTAAATAAATCGCAATAGATTCATTTATCTCATCACCAGCTACTCTTACTGATTCGCTTAACACTGTTCCTCCTAAACTAAGTACTGCGACTTCAGTAGTACCTCCGCCTATATCTACAATCATTGTACCTATTGGATCAGTAACAGGTAATGCAGCTCCAATTGCAGCAGCTACTGGTTCATCAATCAAGTGTACCTCTCTTGCACCAGCTAATCCTGCTTCCCTAACGGCACGTCTTTCAACACTAGTAACTCCACTTGGAATGCCGATTACTAGTCTTGGAGCCAAGATCCCTCTACCTTCATTAGACTTCTGAATGAACATTTTTAACATTTGTTCTGCAGCATCAAAATCAGCAATTACCCCATCCTTCAAGGGTCTAACTGCTCGAATATTTCCAGGTGTTCTACCAAGCATTAATTTTGCGTCTGTACCAACTGCTAATGGCAATCCTTCCTCAAGATCAATTGCTACAACTGAGGGTTCTTGAAGGACAACTCCTTTACCTGAGACATGAATTAACGTATTTGCAGTTCCAAGATCAATACCTATGTCACGAGAAAATTTAAATCGATTAAAGATCACAATAAATAACTATTTTGATTCAATTTTAAGTTAATTTATCAGATACAAATAGGAATTTATTATTTAAGTTATGAAGAGCTAGCAAATATTCAAGCAAAATAAAAAATAATGTGTAAGATTAAAAAAAAATAAATTATGGAAATTAATTCAGTAAACCTTGTCGGCAGGGCTGGAAGAGAGCCCGATGTAAGATATTTTGAATCTGGAACTATAGTTGCAAACTTCACTCTTGCTGTTAACAGAAGAAGTAGAGAAGAAGAACCAGATTGGTTTAATTTAGAAATTTGGGGTAAACAAGCCCAGATAGCTGCAGATTATGTAAAGAAAGGCTCATTAATAGGTATAACGGGTAGTTTTAAAATCGATACTTGGAAAGATAAAAATACAGGAGAGGAGAGGAAAAAACCTGTTATAAGAGTAGATAGATTAAATCTTTTAGGATCACGAAAAGATATTGATAATTCTAAAAATGAACCCAACAATAACGATATACCATTTTAATTTTTTCTAAAATTCTTTAAGAACTTGAATGAAAAGTATACGATTCCTACTATGAAGATAGGTTTTAAAATAACTTTAAAATTATCCATATATAGAGAAATAACATGGTAGTTTTCACCAAAAACATATCCTGCTACTGTCAAAGCAATAATCCAAATTAAACTTCCTAAGGAAGTCCAAATTAAAAATTTTGCCAAAGGCATTAGCTCAATACCTGCAGGTACAGATATTAAAGTTCTTATTCCGGGAACTAATCTTCCCCAAAAAACTAATGAAACTCCATATTTATCAAACCATTTTCTACTTTTTTTAAGATCATTTGGAGTAATACCTATAAACTTCCCCCTTTTTTCGATGAAATTAGACATTTTTTGTTCATTTAGTAACTTACCTAAGTAATACCAAGGTAAAGCACCAATAACGGTTCCCAATAAGCCAAAAAATACTAAAACATAAAAATTTAAATTTCCTTGATAAACATAAAATCCGCCTAATGGCATTATAATTTCCGAAGGAATTGGAGGAATAATATTCTCCAAAAACATAGCCATACCAATGACAATATAGGCTATGTCTGGATTAGATTCAACACTTTTCGTTATTAAATCCGGAATTGATGTAAGAATATTTAAAAAAAGTAAATTCAAATTTAATAGCGATACAACTCTGGCTTATATGGGCCCTCAACTGGAACATTGATATAATCTGCTTGCTCTTTGGTGAGCTGCGTAAGCTTCGCTCCAATTTTATCAAGATGCAATCTTGCAACCATTTCATCTAAGTGCTTTGGTAAAACATACACTTCATTTAAGTAATCATCACCTTTACTAAAGAGTTCAATTTGAGCAAGAACTTGATTAGTAAATGAGTTACTCATAACAAAACTTGGATGACCAGTTGCACATCCTAAATTAACCAATCTACCTTCTGCCAATAGGATAATTTTGTTACCACTAGGTAAGGTTATGTGATCGACTTGAGGTTTAATATTTTCCCATTCATAATCTTTCAAGGAAGCAACATCAATTTCATTATCAAAATGTCCAATATTACAGACGATCGCTTCATCCTTCATTTTTATTAAATGTTCATTAGTGATAACTTTATAATTACCTGTAGCAGTGACAAAAATATCAATATCCTCTACTACATCTTCGAGAGTAACTACGCTGTAACCCTCCATTGCTGCCTGCAATGCACAAATAGGATCAACCTCTGCAATTTTAACAATAGCTCCTAAACCTCTCAAGGATTGTGCAGACCCTTTGCCCACATCTCCGAATCCTATTACCAAAGCAACTTTTCCTGCGATCATTACATCAGTTGCTCTTTTTATACTATCTACTAATGATTCACGACAACCGTAAAGATTATCAAATTTGCTCTTAGTAACTGAATCGTTAACATTTATAGCGGGGAAAGGTAATGCACCTTCTTTTTGTAATTGATAAAGTCTAGCAACACCGGTTGTTGTTTCCTCGGTGACACCAATAATGTTTTCTTTAATGCGTGAATAAAAATTAGTATCTTCTTCAAGTTTATGCTTTATAGATTTAAATAATGCGACTTCCTCTTCATTACTGGGATTATCTAAAACTGAAATATCTTTTTCAGCTTTACTACCGAGAATTAATAGTCCTGTAGCATCTCCACCATCATCTAAAATCATGTTAGGTGAATCATTTCCCCAATCCAAAATATAATGAGTATATTGCCAATATTCGTCAAGTGTTTCTCCTTTTTTTGCATAGACAGGTATGTTCCTCTTAGCTATAGCTGCTGCTGCATGATCTTGAGTAGAGAAGATATTACAAGAGGCCCACTTAACTTCTGCACCTAATTCAACTAAAGTCTCAATTAAAACAGCTGTTTGTATTGTCATATGCAAACTACCTGCGATTTTTGCACCCTGAAGAGGTTTAGTAGAATTATATTTTTTTCTTAGTGCCATTAGTCCGGGCATCTCTGTTTCGGCTATATTTAATTCTTTTCGGCCAAAATCAGCTAATGAAATATCTGCGATAACAAAAGCAGGTGCGGTAGTTTTGTTTGAATTTGCAATTACCATATTAAATTTTGATTTATCTATTAAACTATAGTTGATTTTTTATAGTTTTTGTGTTTCTTAGAACTTTATCTGAAACCTTAGCATTAGGAAAGAATTTTGGAAAAAACTTAAATCCTATGTCAATAGTATTGATTAAGGGGCCAATAGGTGCAGGTAAAACTTCTTTTGTTCAAGGGATTGCAGAAGGATTAATGATTAAAGATCAAATAACAAGCCCTACTTTTGCATTATCTCATCATTACATGTCAGATATAATTCCTTTAATTCATATGGATCTTTATAGGATTAATAATAAGTTATCTGCCGAGGAACTTTTTTTAGAAGAGGAAGAAGAAATGGAAAAGCATGAAGGGATTTTAGTAGTAGAATGGCCTGAACTTATAATTCCGATTATTGACAATTATTGGTTTATAAATATTGATTACGCAGATCAATCTGGAAGGGAGATAAATATTTACGAGCCAAAATTTTTTAAAAAAGATTGAACGCTTTTGAAGTCAGGCTGGGCTTCTATAGCCCCCTTCCCAAGACAAGTTAAAAGACCACATGTACTGGCAAATTTAACATTATTTTCAATAACTAATCTATCTTGCATCTCTGATGAGATTAACATTTGAGATATAAATCCAGCTAAAAATGAATCGCCAGCCCCTGTGGTATCAATGATTTCATCATCTGTATGTATAATATTGGTTAAACCTCTCATACCATTAATAAACCACTTAATAGGCTCGCTACCATCAGTTATAAGAATATCTGGCTCATGTGGAAAATTTTTTGAAATCATATAAGGATCACAATTATTAAAAAATAAGAATGCCTCTTCTTGCGCAAGTTTTATAATATCTGAATATGCTAATAAATCCATTATCTTTCTTATTTGATCTTTATCAGGAGTTTTTCCAGCACTTAAATCAGGCCAAAATATCTCTCTCCAATTCAAATCAATTACAATTTTAATATCAAAGTTTTTTGCATGATTCAAAAAAAATTTTAAAGATTCTGATGATTTATCAGAGGCTAATAAGATAGTTCCAGTAATTATAAATTTAGAATTTAGAAACATGCTATTTAGATCTAATAAATTTTTCTTAATTATTGATTTTTCTAGCAATTCATCAGCAAAGAAACTATTAGAAGAATTCTCAAATCCCACAAAAGTTCTTTCTCCTAACTCATTTCTCAAAACGTTTACTACCCGCGTAGGATAATGGTTATCAATTTGGAGGAAAGTGTAATCAATCCCTAATTGGTTAAAAGTATTTATAAATTGCTGACCAAACTGATCATCACCTAATCTCCCAACAAAGGCAGAAGAGATACCAAGTTTACTAAGGGCACAAGCGACATTAGCAGGTGCTCCTCCTAAATAATCTTCAAAGGTTAAATTCTTTTTATTTGATATTCTATCTATCAAAGCTTCTCCGATACAAATAACCTGTGTTTTATTCATACACCATTTCCTCCTTGCTTTAAAATTACACTAATCAAAAAATGACAAATATATTATTTTTGAATTAAAGTTTAAAAAATTATAAAAATAATGGTTGAGCAAATAAATGATTTTTGGAAATGGCAGGGTTGGGAAATATCTTGGTCTTTATCACAAAAAGCGGCTCAAAATTCAGATTTAAATATTTTGCTAATTCATGGCTTTGGTGCTTCAAAAAAACATTGGAGAAATAATCAAAAAATCTTAGGCGAACACTATAATTGTTATTCAATAGATCTTCTAGGATTTGGTGAAAGTAGCCAACCTTCTGCCCTGTTAGATTTTGAGTCGCCAAAGAAAAATAATGTCAAATACTGCTTTGATTTGTGGGGTACGCAAATCAAAGATTTTTGTGAAGAAAAGATTGGCTCACCTGTATTTTTAATTGGCAATTCTATAGGAGGAGTTGTTTCTTTAAGGGCAGCTCAATTACTTGAAGAAAAATGTGTAGGAGTCATATTAATTGATTGTGCCCAAAGAACTATGGATGATAAGAGACTTAAACAGAGCGATGTATTTATGAATCTTTTACGCCCAATTATAAAAACATTAGTAAGGCAAAGATTTATTAGTAATACACTCTTCAAAAGAGCGGCAAGTCCGAAAATAATCAAGCAAATTTTAAAGCAAGCCTATCCTACGGGCAAAAATATTGATGATGAATTAATTCAAATTTTATATAAACCATCTCAAAGGAAATTTTCAGCTGAAGCTTTTAGAGGTTTTATTAACCTATTTGATGATTATTTAGCTACAGATTTATTTGAACATGTTGCAAATGATATTCATCTTATTTGGGGTGAAAATGACCCATGGGAATCTCTTGAAGAGGCTAAACAATGGAAAAAAGATTTTCAAAAGATTAAAAGCTTAAATATAATTAAAGAAGCGGGACATTGTCCCCATGATGAATGTCCAGAAGAAACAAATAATTTAATTTTGAAAATAATTCAAGAAACAAAGTAAGCTTCTACATTATCACTTAATCTTCTAAGACCTCTTAAACCATCTCTTTCTAGATTACGCACTCTATCTCTACTGATTCCTAAAACTCTTCCAATCCCAGTAAGTGACATTGGTTCATCACCATCCATTCCGTATCGCATTCTTAAGACCCTGCATTGAAGATCAGGTAATTGATGTAATAAAGAATGTAAATCACCCCTCATACAATCCATTTCAATTTGCTCGTCTGGCAAATCTTCAGCACCTGCTAATAAGTCAAGCAGAACAGTATCTTCTCCATCTCCAACTTTGGTCTCAAGACTAACTGGCTGTCCAGCTTTACACATAAGATCTTTTACATCTTCCTCAGGTAATTCTACATATTTAGCTAATTCACTTATAGATGGAGTTCTTGACATCTCTTGGCTAAGTTCTCTTTGTCCTTTTTTCAATTTATTGAGCATTTCTGTAATATGAATTGGTAATCTTATGGCTCTACTTTTTTCTGCGATTGCTCTTGTGATACCTTGCCTTATCCACCAATATGCATAAGTAGAAAATTTATACCCCCTAGCAGGATCAAATTTTTCAACTCCCCGTACAAGACCAATAGTTCCCTCTTGAATAAGATCTAATAATTCCATATTTCTTTTTGTATATTTTTTTGCAACACTAACAACTAACCTCAGGTTTGCAGCAACCATCCTTTCTTTAGCTCTCTGTCCTGCTCTTAATCTTCTTTTTACTTGGGAAGTTGTGAGTTGCAACTTATCTGCTAATTCTTCGTGTGATGGCTTTTCTCCTGTTAAATCTATAATTTCCAACTCAAGTCTTTCTACTTGCATTAATTCTTGCACTTGTCTTCCAAGAGTGATCTCCTGTTCATGAGTTAAAAGTGGTACTCTACCAATATCTCTTAAATAAGATCTAACTAAATCAACTTCATTCCCAGGTTTAAGAGTGGTAATTGAATTTAATTTATTCTCAATTAATGAATCCGAAGGCATAACAAAAATATACTTTTGTAAACAATACCATTAAGAATTGTAAAGTTAAACCTAAAAATCCACAATTTTACATTTTTGAGTATATTTACTTACATGATTTA
>MDTD01137416.1_pt1 | contig 11082 bp, 10 predicted proteins | sample 811221 | NCBI WGS metagenome assembly MDTD01 (sample SAMN05326646, study PRJNA326480) | marine metagenome | isolation source: seawater | place: Pacific Ocean: South West | collected 2011
CTCGGCATCGTCAACCATCTCGTCGAGCGCGATGCGGTTATCGAGACGGCGTGCGGGATCGTGTCGGAATTCGCCAAGAAACCTTCCGTCGCCTGGGCGCGCACCAAGGCGCGCTTTCGCGAGATCGCGTTAGCCGGTTTCGACGAGGCGTTCCGCGCTGGTGTGCTTGGACAGCAGGAAGCCTATTCCAAAGGTGAACCGCAGGCAGTAATCGATGCCTTTCTAGCCAAGAACGCCCGTTGACCGGAGACGATTAGTTAAGTCCGGCTCTCCCCATTGTGAGGAATTTTTCGCGACGGCGTTGCCAGAGTGATTCGCCATCAAGTGCGAGCAGCACGTCAAGTGTCGTAGCAATTCGGTCACCGAGGGTGGCGATGGTCGCCGCGGGATCCCGGTGTGCGCCGCCGATTGGCTCTGGCACGACTTCGTCAATCAGCCCCAGTTGGTGCAGGTCTTGAGCGGTCAATTTCAACGCGTCGGCGGCCGCTTGGGCCTTATCCGCGCTGCGCCAGAGAATCGACGCACAGCCTTCCGGAGAAATCACCGAATATATGCTGTGCTCGAGCATCACCAAATGGTTCGCTGTCGCCAGCGCGACCGCTCCGCCTGATCCTCCTTCGCCGATGATGACGCTTATGATAGGCACTCTCACCTGGAGACAGGCATCGATGCAAGCGGCAATGGCCTCGGATTGGCCGCGTTCCTCCGCGCCGATGCCAGGATAGGCGCCAGGCGTGTCGACGAATGTCAGAATGGGTAGATGGAAACGATCGGCCAAAGCCATAAGGCGCTGCGCCTTACGGTATCCTTCCGGTCGTGCCATGCCGAAATTGTGGTGCAAGCGGTCGTTGGTATCAGACCCTTTTTCATTACCAATAACGACGCAGCTGCGGCCTCGGAAGCGTGCGATGCCGCCTTCGATGGCCTTATCGTCCGCGAAGGCGCGATCGCCTGCGAATGGCGTATATTCCGCAAGCAGGGCAGCGACGTAATCCTTATAGTGCGGGCGCTCCGGGTGCCGCGCGACAAGGACTTTCTGCCAAGGCGATAATGACTGGTAGGTTGACCGCAGCAGTCGGTCCGCCTTGCCTTGCAGCCTGGAGACCTCATCGGCAATGTTGATGCCGCCGCTGTCCGAGAGATGGCGCAACTCTTCAATCTTGTTCTCGAGTTCAGCAACCGGTTGCTCGAAATCCAGGAAGAATTTCATTTTCGATGCGGTCGTGCAGTCATTGTCTTGCATGGCTTAACATATGCGTGTGCACTTGGCGAACGTGGAACGCTCAGCTCCCGACTAAATTTTGCCCTTGGCAAGTGGATGGACGTCGGCAACCAGCGATTTCAACCGGTCATCGAGCAAATGAGTGTATATCTGCGTCGTGGAAATATCGGCGTGACCGAGCATCTGCTGTACCAGACGGAGGTCGGCGCCGTTGGCGAGGAGGTGGCTCGCAAACGCGTGCCGCAAGACGTGCGGGCTTACACGCGCAGGATCAAGCCCCGCGCGCACCGCAAGTTCGTCCAGCATTTGCGCAAAACGCCGCCGACTGACGTGCCCTTCCTTGCCGCGTGAGGGGAATAGATATCGCGAATTGCTCCCTTCGGGCAGGAAGTTCGCGCGGATTTCAAGGTAGCGGTCAACCGCTGCGCGCGCGTCGCCGGTAATTGGTACCAGCCGCTCCTTACCACCCTTTCCCGTGACTAGCAGAATTTCCCGGTCGCCAGTTACTGCGTTCAGGGGAAGGCCAACCAGCTCAGTGACCCTCAACCCAGTGGCATAGAGCAACTCCAGCATCGCGACGAGACGGTCGCTGGATGCTCCTTCAGAGTGCCGCGCTTCCACAAGCAGGCGGTCGACCTCGGCTTCGCTCAGGACCTTTGGAAGACTTCTTTGGCTGCGCGGGCTGTCGATGACAGCTGTCGGGTCGTCGTCGCGGTAACCGTCTCCGTGCAGAAACCTGTAAAATTGACGTAAAGTCGACAGTTTTCGGGCAGCGCTCGATCGGGCGAGCCCTCGTTCCACCAGCGCGGAGAGGAAGTCTCTGATATCGCTGCTTTCCGCCGCAATCAGTGACCGGCGTTTTTTAGCCAGCCAATCCGTAAAATCGGTGAGATCCCTTTCGTAGGCGGCGCGGGTGTTCTCCGAGGCACCGCGCTCGGCCATCATCATTTCGAGGAAGATGTTGCTCAGATCAGAAATCGCCTAATGCCCTGCTGTCGCTGCTAGTTCCAGCGCCAATTTTCGCGCCTCCGTTTCGAGCCCGATCAACCGGAGAGCCCGGATGGCATCTGCCGTCGTCTCCGCATTCTCGATGTCTGGCATCTCGCCACCAAAGGCGATAAGAAGCAGCGTGATTGTCTCACCGCGTCGGTTCGCTTCGGCGGCGCGGAGCATCGCTCGGCGCAATCTATTGTTGCCCTTGCTGTTGCGGGGTTTGGCGCTGGCATTGAGCACCCTCCACCAAGCCGCGTCCGGCACCTCGTGGCCGAGGCCCTCGAGAAGCATCAAAGCCGCGGTGCCTATTTCCGCGAAGCGTGACTCCGATTTTTGACGGTTGGCCGTGAGCCAATTGAAGAGTTCGGTCTCAATATCCCCATCTGCTCCTACTGGATCGGTGAGGAACCTAAGCAACCAAAGTGCGTCGCGTGCCGCACCGAGGCCTGGGTTGCGGTCTGCTCCGAGACGCAGAATTTCCATCCAGCCGCGGGCGGGTAGGGGCCGATCAAGTGAATAAAATGCCCCGGCGGCGTCAGCGGCGAACCAGCCTAGCTCGCCAATAGGACGAAGTTCCGCGAGCAGTGGTCGGTAGAGGTCAATGGCCACCCGGTACCGGCCGTCCTCCTTGGCCAATTCAAAGGCTTTCGCATAGATGGCCGCTCGCGCCATCGCGACGGACTCGACCTGCGCCGCTTGAAACAGCAGGGCTCGGCCGCGCGGTGACCTGTCCGCCGCGGCAAGGCTCAGCACATTGTTTAATTCAACGGGATCGTACTTCTCCGCCATATAAATTTCTGCCAGGCGCTCGGTCGTCAGCGCGCCGGTAGCGGCTGCGGCTTCCGCAGCCGCGAGGCGTGTCTCCAGCCGCGCGTTCGGGCTGATGCCGATCGCTCGTAGAATGGATGGACGTGGCGTCAAGAGGGCGTCGTCCGGGATCGTAACCTGCGCGGTACGCATGACTGCGAGATGCAATGCGCTTGGATTTGGCAGGCTGATGAGCGGTTCTTCTATGCCCAGAGTTAGCTGGTCGATCAGCTTGAAGTACGGAGCATCCGTTGAACCAAGTGTTTCGGCCAAAAGGCCGGCACCCAATGCAGCCCCCTCGCGATCGCCCCGCAGGGTTTGGCAAAAGACCAACAGTTTCTGCCAATATAGCCTTGCCAGATGATCACCCGCGCCATCCACGATCTGGCAGGCGTTACTGTAGTCGTTGGCGAGCAGCCGTTCATCGGCCTGCAGCTGGAGCAGGGTGGGGTCCTGCATGCGCATCGGCGTCAGCTCCGTCAATTCGCGTGCGTGCTTGAAGGCGCCCATAGCTTGCAGCTTTCGCAGGCGGGTCACGATTAGGCTGGGGCCAGTTGGCTCGGCGGGTTTGTCCTCCCACGCCGGCAGTGTCGCTGCGGAAAGCAGCAGCCTTTTCGTCAGATCCCGCAACAACGGAGAGCGGACTGCGTCAGGAAGTTCCGGTATCAGGCGTTCGATAAGACGCCGCGGCGTGCCTCGCCACATGTCTGTACCCAGTCCACCGTTTTCAGCGGTCAGGCTTCCCACGGAATTGGGGTCGATCTCCATCAAGCCTTCGACTTGGATGACGCTGCGCGAAAGTGAAGCCGCAGTGGTGCCGGGTGGTGCTGCGGTCCGTTCCGTCGCAAGTGGACGTGAGACCTTTGGCGTCAGGCGTAGCGGCCCCACCGTGATGCTTCTTTGTGTTTGCGCATCGTTGGGTGCAGCGTCCGTCTGGACGGCAGGTCGTAATGGTGTTGGCGCCTGAGCGAGAGCGACCCAGGAAGCGATGAACACGCCGAAAAGCGCAAATGCGCTAGCGCGGGAAGCGCGAATCATTGAGCGTCTTCTCCACTGTATGGGATGGCGCGGGAATGTCCCACGTCATTAGGAAGACAAGGCCGCCGCCTATTATCAGAACTAGGGTAAGCAGGATAATAGTGATCAGTCGGCGCATTAAGAGATTCCCGATTGAGGCCGAAACATGAGAATGCCCCAGGAGCTTAGATGTCAACGGACTTTACGGTAGACGTTGACTGTGGCAATTGTGCGGCAGTGTATAGGCGCAATCGGCGCGGTTCAACGGCTCACCGACCCGCTCGGACGCGATTGAAACATGTCTTGTCGAGAGTTTCCGGAATTTAACAAATCAATCGTCTTCATCGGAATGATGGGGGCGGGTAAAAGCGTAATCGGCCGCCGCACAGCGGAACGGCTGAAGCTAAAGTTCGTCGACGCGGATGATGAGATAGAGAATGCGGCTGGATGCAGTATCTCAGATATTTTCGAGTTGCATGGAGAGCAGGCATTTCGTGACGGCGAGCGCCGTGTGATTCAGCGGTTGCTGGATGGCCCGGTAAAAGTGATTGCAACGGGCGGTGGTGCTTTCATGAATGATGCGACACGGGCAGCCATTAAGGCGTGTGCGCATTCGATTTGGCTGCGGGCCGACTTCAATACCCTTTGGCGGCGGGTCAGCCGCCGCAACAATAGGCCATTGCTCAAAACGGCAGACCCGCAGGGAACTTTGCGTGGCCTGATTGAGGAGCGCTATCCGGTCTACGCAGAGGCGAATTTGATTGTGGACAGCACTGACGGGCCGCGCGCCGCTGCTGTCGACAGAGTAATCGATGCATTTGTCGCCTACCTGCGTGAGGCGGCGGACGGGGAGACGGAAAGGTGAGCGACGCCGAGACCGTTCGCGTCGAACTTGCGGACAGATCTTACGACATCGTCATTGGCGATGGTGTTCTTTCGCGTGCCGGTACCTTAATAGCGGACGCGTTACCCGGCGTCCGGCCGGTCGTCATAACTGATGAAACGGTAGCGTCCCTGCATCTCGAAACCTTATCCCAAGCGCTTGAGAAAGCCGGTATTGCATTCGATACAATCGTGCTTCCACCGGGCGAACAAACAAAAAATTTTAAGCATTTAGAGGACTTGCTTGACTGTCTCCTGACCCAAGGAATCGATCGCTCTACGGTGCTGATCGCCATGGGCGGCGGAGTTATTGGGGATCTTACCGGGTTCGCGGCTGCAATTGCTCTCCGCGGAATCGACTTCGTACAGGTGCCTACGACGTTGCTGGCGCAGGTCGACAGTTCGGTCGGCGGGAAGACCGCAATCGACACGCCACAAGGCAAGAACCTCGTCGGGGCCTTTCATCAACCGAAGCTGGTTCTCGCCGACGTCGGAGTTCTCGACACGCTGCCGCGTCGCGACTTGATGGCGGGATACGCTGAGACCGTAAAATATGGTCTGATCGACGATGCTGAATTCTTCGGTTGGCTTGAAGGGCATGCCGCGGCGCTGATCGACGGGGATGTGGCGGCGCGCCGTCACGCCGTTGTGGAAAGCTGCCGCGCAAAGGCGCGTATTGTTGCTGAAGATGAGCGCGAGGCAGACAAACGAGCCCTGTTGAATTTTGGCCATACGTTTGGTCATGCACTTGAAGCGGAAACCGGCTTTGGCGACGTTCTGCTGCATGGAGAGGCAGTTGCGATCGGCATGTCTCTCGCGTTTGACCTCTCGGTCTCGCTCGGATTGTGTCCTGAGAGCGACGCCGACCGCGTGCGCCGTCATTTCGCGGCAGTAGGCCTCGACTGTGACCTTCGAGCCGTTGGACAGGGGATCGTTTGGTCGCCAGATTGTTTGCTTGACAATATGTTGAAGGACAAGAAGACGGTGGCTGGCCGCAAGACCTTTATTCTGAGTCGCGGTATTGGAAAGGCTTTCGTAAGCAGTGACGTTGAAGACGAGCAGGTGCTTGCGGTGCTGGTAGAGGCGGTGGCGGCATGAGTGTCGAATATATCGCGTTGATTGCGGCCATTCTCGTATTGCTGGTTTTATCGGCGTTTTTCTCGGGTTCGGAAACAGCGCTGACCGGAGCGTCGTTGCCGCGCATGCATGAATTGGCCCGACAGGGCAATCGCCGGGCCATACTTGTGCTGGCGCTTTATGAGCAGCGCGAGCGCTTGATCGGCGCCATATTGCTCGGCAATAACCTTGCCAACATATTGGCAACAACATTAGCGACAACTGCTTTTATTTATCTATTTGGTGAAGCGGGTGTTATATACGCTACGGTAGCTATGACATCATTAGTTCTGGTATTTGCGGAAGTTGCACCAAAAGTTTACGCGCTGGCAAATGCGGATCGCATGGCACTTGGTGTAGCACCGGTCATTCGCGGAATTGTGTTTCTTTTCGCACCAGTAACGCACGCCATTCAGAGTCTGATTGGCGGCGTAATGAAGCTATTTGGCGTGGAGCAAGGCGACAACGCGGATCGTGTGGAGAGCGAGCAGGAGCTGCGCGGTGCCATCGCGCTGCATACGGGCCCGGAGCCGGAAATTCGGCACGAACGGCAGATGCTGCACAGCATTCTGGAGCTCGACGAGGTCGAAGTCGGCGAAGTTATGACTCATCGCCGCAACGTGACCATGATTGACGCGGACCTGCCGACGGAAGAGATATTGGAGATTGTTTTCGACAGTCCGTATACGCGACTGCCTCTATACCGCAGTAATGCCGACGATATTATCGGCGTTCTGCATGTGAAAGTTCTATTGCGCGAAGTTGTTGCTCGCGGTGGCGATACCCGCGAGATCGACATTGAGGGTTTGTCGGGACAGCCGTGGTTCATACCCGAATCGACAACACTGCTTGATCAGTTGCTCGCGTTTCGGGAGCGGCGTGAGCATTTTGCGATCGTTGTCGACGAATATGGCGCCTTCATGGGCATTGTCACGCTTGAGGACATTCTCGAAGAAATCGTCGGCGAGATTGATGACGAGCACGACAAGATCGTCCGTGGTGTAAGGCCGCAGCCGGATGGCTCCTATATAGTAGATGGCACGGTGACTATCCGCGATCTCAATCGCGAGTTCGAGTGGTCGCTGCCCGATGAAAAGGCCTCCACGGTTGCAGGCCTGGTATTGTTCGAATCGCGACTTATACCTGAGCCGGGACAAGTCTTTAATTTTCATGGGTTCCGGATAGAAATTCTGCGCCGGCAGAGGAACCAGATTGTGTCTCTGCGGCTGACACCGCAGGTGCCAGCGGCAGAGGCGGTCGACTAAGGTCCGCTTTCGCTTGACGCATCTGGTGATGTTTTTAATTGCCAGAGTCATTGTGACACTCACCACTATGAGGTTTGCCATGCCGTTACCATCGGCCGCTCCCAGGGAACACTTGCACACGAGAGAGATCGAGTGCCGTGGTTATCGGCGTGAGGATGGCCTGTGGGATATTGAAGGACGCCTCGTCGACACAAAGACCTATGGTTTCTTCAGTTACGCACGAGGCGATGTGAAACCCGGGCAGCCGGTCCATGATATGTCGATTCGCCTGACCGTGGACGATGATTTGGTCATCCATGATGCGGTCGGCTGCATGGATCACACACCCTATTCGATATGCGGCAAGGCAGCCTTTACCGTCAATGAGTTGAAAGGTCTCAAGGTTTGCCCTGGCTGGACCCGCCGAGCGCACAAACTGATGGGTGGACGGCGCGGTTGTACTCATTTGTTTGAGCTATTGCGGCCGATCGCGACCGTCTGTTTTCAGACGATGTCGGATTCACGATTACGCGAAGACAAAGAGCATAACACCAAGTCGGGGAATGTCGGGAAGAAGCCCTTTTTCATTGATTCCTGCCACGCTTTGGCGGCTGATGGAGATATCGTGAAAGAGTTCTGGCCCGAGTTTCATAAGGATCGGCCGACTTCGAACTGAACGACCGGGCCGCCTCGCTTGCTTCGTGGTGGGCCGCGGTTCATATTTCTCCTATGAGGCGAGGTACGGACAAGTTCAAGCCGGAAGTATCGATGGGGGCGGCTGGGATTCGCGAATGCGATCATCCGGATTGTAATCTTGCGGCCGAGCATCGGGCGCCAAAATCCCGCGATCGCCTCGATCAGTATCATTGGTTCTGTCTCGAACACGTGCGCGAGTATAACAAGGCCTGGAACTTCTGTGCTGGCATGGATTCCGACGAGATCGAGACCGAAATTCGCCAAGACACGGTCTGGAGACGCCCGACCTGGCCAATGGGAAGCGGACCAAATGAACGGCGCTGGCGTTTTATGCACGAGGAAAGGGTAGCGGACGGATTTAGTGCGTTTCAGGGCGAAACCGGTGCGCATACCGAGTCAGAAGGGGTGCCGAGGCCAAGAGCAAATTCATCAGAAGACCGAGCTTTCAGAATTCTGGGACTTGACCCCTCGGCATCCTTGGGCGAAGTAAAGACGAGGTACAAAGAGCTCGTCAAAGTTCATCACCCCGACAGGAATGGTGGCGACAAGCTTTCCGAAGAAAGACTAAAGGATATAAACGACGCATATGCGACTCTACGGAAATGCGTAACCGCGTGACATTGCGCGGCGATTATTGCAAACCGGAACGGATTTATGAGCACTGAAAACGATGAGCGCGTTAGGGCGCATCCGCTTGATGCGCCGGATACCGAAGTGTCGGTAAGAGAGGCCTTCAGCCTCGATACGGATATTAAGGTTCCAGCATTTTCAGAGGCATCGGACTACGTCCCCGATGTCGATGAAGCCTATATTTTTGATCACGACACGACAATGGCGATTCTTGCGGGTTTCGCGCATAACCGGCGTGTCCTGATCCAAGGTTACCATGGCACCGGTAAATCGACGCATGTGGAGCAGGTCGCGTCACGCCTCAACTGGCCCTGCGTACGCGTGAATCTCGATAGTCACATCAGCCGAATCGATCTGATCGGCAAGGACGCGATCGTTCTGCGTGATGGCAAGCAGATCACTGAATTCCGCGAGGGAATTTTGCCCTGGGCCCTCCAGCAACCGTGCGCGCTATGTTTTGACGAATACGACGCCGGCCGACCGGACGTCATGTTCGTGATCCAGCGAATATTGGAAGTAGAAGGCAAGATGACCCTGCTTGATCAAAGTAAGGTTATTCGCTCGCACAAGTTCTTCCGCTTGTTCGCGACGGCGAACACGATTGGTCTGGGTGATACCACCGGACTCTATCACGGGACGCAACAGATCAACCAGGGACAGATGGACCGCTGGAATATTGTCACCAGCCTGAACTATCTGCCGCACCAGGACGAGACGGAGATCGTCGTCTCCAAAGTGCCCAATTGGGACAACGCCGAGGGCCGCCAGACCATCGAAGCGATGGTGGCCTGTGCCGACCTGTCACGCTCGGGATTTATCAATGGTGATATCTCGACTGTTATGTCACCGCGTACCGTCCTCACCTGGGCAGAGAATGCCGAGATCTTCGACGATGTCGCCTTCGCTTTCCGCTGTACTTTCTTGAATAAGTGCGACGAGACAGAACGACCAATCGTCGCTGAATATTACCAGCGCTGTTTCGGGAACGAGTTGCCGGAAAGTGGCGTCCAGGTGCAACTGACCTGAGGAGCAGGCTGTGAGCGACGATCTGTCGCCCGTCGAACAGTTCAAGCAAGCGACGTCCGCGACGTTGCGCTCGATTGCCGAGCGCGACGACATCGACGTTACGTTCTCGAACGAGCCGTCTGGTATTACTGGAACGCGCGCCCGTGTGCCGTTTCCGAGTCGCGACCTGCCGCCAGAGGAAGTCGCGCATGTGCGTGGCGAATCGGATGCAATTGCCCTTCGGTTGCGCCATCACGATGCGGCGACACATTCGCGCAACATGCCAGCAGGCGATGTAGCACCGCTCATGTTCGAGGCGCTCGAACAAGCCCGTGTCGAGGCTATTGGAGCGCGGCGCATGGTCGGGCTCTCAGAGAACCTCGCCTCCGCGCTTGAGTCGCGGTATCGCCAACAGGGTCTGCACCGCGTCAAGGAACGCACGGAGGCAACTCTACCCGAGGCGATCCGCCTGCTGGCGCGCGAGGCACTGACGGGGGCACCGCCGCCGCCATCAGGTCAAGCGGTCTACGATCACTGGAAGCCCATCCTCGAGAATAAGATCGGTCATGCGCTGGATAAGCTTGAGGCCCGCATCAACGATCAGCAGTCCTATGGAGAAACTGTCAGGGATATCCTGACTGATCTCGATATCGACCTTGGCGCCGATTCGAGTGCTGATGAAATGGACGGCAGCGACGAAGAAGGGGATAACGCCGATTCGCAGCCGGATCAAGACGAGGAAGGCGGCGAGCTTTCCGGTGAGGGTGAGGCTATGTCGGAAGCCATGATGGGTGAAGCCGGCGAAGATGATATGGGTGATTCGATGCCGGACGACGAAATGGGCGAAACGATGCCCATGACCGGCAGCGAGGAGCCTGGCGATCCGGGTACCCCGTGGCGTCCCGAGAACGACCTGTCGAATATTCCGAAAGAGCCGTTCTACAAAGCCTATACGGAGGCGTTCGACGAGGTTGTTCAGGCGGAAACCTTGTGTGACGCCGAGGAACTGGCGCGGCTTCGGCAATTGCTCGACCAGCAGCTGGTGAATCTCCAAGGCTTAATCGGCAAGCTTGCAAACCGCCTGCAGCGCCGCCTGATGGCGCAGCAAACGCGATCTTGGGAGTTCAACCTGGAAGAGGGGCTGCTGGATACCAGCCGTCTCGATCGGGTCGTCATCAACCCGCTTCATGCGCTGTCCTTCAAGGAAGAGAAGGACATGGAGTTCCGCGATACGGTCGTGACGCTGTTGATTGACAATTCCGGTTCCATGCGTGGCCGGCCGATCAGTATCGCCGCGATGAGTGCCGACATTCTCGCTCGGACCCTGGAACGGTGCGCGGTGAAGGTGGAAATTCTCGGGTTTACGACACGCGCCTGGAAGGGTGGACAATCGCGCGAGCGATGGATTGCCGACGGCAAGGCGGCGAACCCGGGGCGTCTCAATGACCTTCGGCATATCGTCTACAAGGC
>MDTD01051919.1_pt1 | contig 11081 bp, 9 predicted proteins | sample 811221 | NCBI WGS metagenome assembly MDTD01 (sample SAMN05326646, study PRJNA326480) | marine metagenome | isolation source: seawater | place: Pacific Ocean: South West | collected 2011
AAGTTAGGCATTGAAAGCGCTCTTTTTTTAGGAAAAGTTGGTGGTTTATTTTTCTATTTTTTTGTTTTTATTAATAGTGGTGAGTTTTCCGCTTGGTGCTTCACCTTTACAAAGAGAACTTCCAGCTGGTCAGTTTTTTCACGGTCTTCATTCGATGTTTCTCTTTTTACTCATAACTTTTAATTTTTTAACTGGTCTAAAAACGAAGAAGAAAATTTTCTTTTTATTTTTGACATATTTCCTTCTTTCAAATTTATTAATTTTTGAAACCAATTTATTCGAAGAAGCGAATTTATTTAATATGGATCAAATATCTTTCAAAAGGTATGTCATATTAAGCTTTTTAACTTTGGTAAGCTTCTTCTCTTTTTTAAAAGAGTTTTTTAAAACTGATGACCCAGAAAAAATACGTTTAAGATATATTCCCCACTTCATGTTCTTCCTAGCATTTGGATTTATTTTATCTTTCTTTTTTAATTCATTAGTTGGGATATCTTTAACTATTTTTCTCTATCTGATTTCCTATATTTTCTCCTTGAATATTACCTACCTTCTTGCCAAAGAAACAAAAATTGCAAAAATTATCTTCACTTCCCTAGTCATTTTTATACCTATTTCTTTTTTGGGGGCCTTTGGAATAATACTTTTGGTCTTTTTTCATTTATTACTTCTAAATATTGGTGTTATTGAAAAAATATCTAGTGAAAATGGAAGTGAAATAAGTCGATATAAAGACATAAAATACAATAAAGATTTTTCTTATAAAGATAAGTTATACCAAGAGAACATTGAGAAATTAATGAAAAATAACATGAACCTGCATAAAGAAATGAAGAATACAAGCCTTGATCTTGAGTTTGAAAGGGCCACTCTTGAAGATTTTTTAATTCATTCACATCAAAAAAAGATTGAAAGAGATAATATACTTTCTGGTCTTGAACAAGGTTACCTTACTTTTAATGGTGATGGAATAATAAGTGAAGGTGCCACTCAAAAAGTAGAACAACTTTTAGAAACTTCTCTTTACGAATCTGAAGTGGAAAAAATCAAGATTTGGGATGTCCTAACAAAAAAAATTCAAGATGAAGAAGTCAAAGAGAGAACCGTTAGCGCAATAAAAAAATGGGTAGGCTACCTTTTCAGTAATAAACTTAAAATAAAAGATGTCTTACATTTAGCACCTAAAAAATTTATTAACCATCAAGGTAAATCTATTCATTTAAATTTTAGACCGATTTTTAATGAAAAAAAACAAAACGTATTGAATAAGATCATTCTAATTGTAACGGACAAGACGGAACAAGAGAAATTAAAATTTCTTCAAGAAAAAGATCATGAAGAAGTTCAATTTATAAAATATGGCCTTCAAAATCCCCTAGACTTAAATGAGCTCATAAGGGATACTTACGAAACAATTGATAAGAATCAAGATATTATAAAAAACAAAGAAGTTTGCTTTAGACAATTTCACACACTTAAAGCACGATTTGGTCAATTTAGATTGAGATCATTTTCTTCTATTCTAAACAGTATAGAGGATTCCATACACACAAGCGATGGAAAGGCATTTAACCACTCAATCAATATTTTTAGTAAAAATTTTGAAGATCTATTAAAAGAAAATGATCTAATGATCCAGGCAGTTAAAAAATTTCTAGTCCAAGAAGGCAATGCCATAGAGGCCAATCGAATGATTGAGCTTATTGTGAACGCTCAATCTTTAGAAGAACTTCATATAAACGTTTATAATGATTATATTCTTGTTGATATAAGAAAAAAGTTAAATAAGTATCACACTCTGATTAATCAAGTCGCATCAAAACAGGATAAGAAAATTAGGTTTGAAATATCAGGAGATAAAATTCTTGTTGAATATAATAAATACGCGGAATTTATAAATAGCTTGATCCACATTTTCAGAAATATGATTGATCACGGAATAGAATCCCAAGAAGAAAGGAAGAAGAAAGGTAAACCATTTGAAGCTTCTATAAAAGTTCAATTGGTAAAGAATAAGGATTGCTTTTTAATTATTTTTAGTGATGATGGGAAAGGTCTAGATCTCGAAAAGATAAAATTGACCGCAATAAAAAGTAAAATAAAAACCAAATCAGAAGTCGATAGTCTATCAATTGAAGAAGTCTATAATCTTATTTTTAGCCACGGTTTTTCAACTAGAGACAGTGTAGACGATATTTCTGGAAGGGGGATTGGTATGGAAGCTGTTCTAACAGAAGTTATTAATCTGGGAGGAAGCATTTCTGTTTCATCTGAAATTGATATAGAAACTAAATTTACCGTGAAACTTCCTATCTAAGTTTTTTTAAATTAATTATTATAGGTTGAGTTTAATTTGTATTATTAACGTTATGCAAAAAGGTTTGTTCTTTTTATAAACCTAATTAAAGTGCAACTTTTTTAAAAACGAACATGTCAACGTTTCCATAAATCTCACTCTACTCCGGTTTTTTACTGTCCAAATACTGCACAAATTCGGAAAAAATGGTTTCGAGATAGAATCAGCTTGGAATTTAGATGTCGATAAAGAATGAAAAAATTGTAATAAAAGGGATAAGGATGTGCAAAAAGAGCCTACTGATAATGAAAAAAAAGAGATCGTCGATAACTTGTTTAGTGCATATAATACAACCTTAAAAGAAAATAAAAAAAAGCTGACTTGAAAAGAGGAAGCCTTTTTATGAATAGTAAAAAAGCTCCATCAATTCGAAAATAAACTTCATTCAAGTGGATCCTGAATAGTTTTACGAGCTTCGAAAACCATTCTATATGATTTTCCAAGCCAAGGGTGGATATCTAGCTAGATTGCAAATTGATTTTATACATAGAGAACCATTCCGAAGGATTTAACAGATTGGCTTCCTCGCTATCAGCTTCCAAAACTTTTCCACCAAACTTTATTAAGATGTTAGCAACGTCTTTCCTGGCACAAAGGATTTCACAAACATCATAGTTTACCCTATAAGCTTTCTTGTAGGAGCATATTTGTAGCTCTTTGTTCATTTCCCAAAGGGCCCTTCTCATCAGCTCGTAGTCATTAAACTTAACTATCATACATAGTCTCCCGGACTAACCCCCTCATCTATAGATTTTTTGGTATTCCTCTACAGACTTTTGGTTTTTTTCTTTTAAAGCTTTTTCTCTTTGCTTGTTTTTCTTGTCTATTGAGTCTTGGTTTTTTTCTTTGCTTTCAAGATTAAAACCGTTTGTAGTTTTCTGGGCTTTGGTCATATTGTTTCTCCTTGGATTCAGCTTTGTTGTTGTCTTTGAAATATGTTTCTACAAAAATGAAAACTGCGATTGCTAAAAATAAGACAATCAAAATGGTTTCAAAGCTCATATAGCCTCCGTTGGTTAATAATATACATGAATTATATCACACACATAACCAAACAAAACCTAGACAAATTGTGGTGAAGAAAAATCAAATATTAGAGCTTTATATAAATAACAACAAAAAAGACTTTAAAAATCGCTAAACCATTAAAAATAGACTTATATTTCAAATATTGCTTCCTCTCTTAGGGTTAAATGTATAAAATAAGACAACAACAAAACCTAGACAAAACCTAACCAAAAGATACTCAAGAAATGATTAAAAACAAGCTGCGGGAAATAATTTAAAACTAATCGAGTGATCGCGGGAGAAGGTTCAATCGGCTTATTTAAAAAAAAACTTCACGTTTATGTTCTTAAAAGTATCAATTTATAATAAAAAAAACTTGGCCTTTTATTATGGAGTGTATTTTTGTTTTAGAAAAAAACTTACTATTGTGAATTACTTTTGAATTGACTCTTTATCTTTTAATACAAAAGATACATTTTATAGCAAAAGTATACTCTATAAAATTTAAAGTTGGTGATATAAAGTGCACCCTATATTACCAACTTTAAAAGCCTTATTTAGAAGACTTTTTGAAAAGAGTTGGGTTCTTACGAACTATGAGTTCAATTATATGATCAAAATATTCAATTGGGTAAGCACCCTTAATAGGAACTCCATTAACTAAAAAGCCCGGGGTTCCACTTATGCCAAGCTGAGTTGCTTCATCAACATGAGACTTAATTTTTAACAAAACGAGCCCTGAGTTGGCATCTCTTGTTAATCTTTTGGAATCAAAACCAAGCTCCCTGGCCAATTTTTTTAGAAACTTTTCCCCGCCCTTTTGTAGGGTTCTTTGAGATTCAAAAATTTTGAAATGATAATCAAAGGCCTTTTTCTTATCCTGGATTAGTGCAGCCTCAAAGTATTGGGCCGCAATCATTGCGTTTTTATGAAATTTCAAAGGAAGATGTTTATAAATAAACTTAATTTTTCCTGGATACTTCTTCAACAAAACTTTAACAGTTTCAGCAGAGCGAGAACAATAAGGACACTCAAAATCGGAATATTCTACAAGAGTTATAGGGGCATCTTTTGGGCCTAGAAAAGCTTCATTATCGAGCTTAGGGTTTAATGGGGTGTCAAAAAAAGCCTCCATTTTTTCTAACTCAGCCTTTCTTCTTTTTTCTTCCTCCTGGTTTTGAAGGGCCAGCATAACCCCTTTGAAAGATTCTGCGAAATAAAGAGGATTTTCATCAATAATTTTTTTTATGTTTTCTTTATTTATTTCTTTTTTTGGTAGGTCAATATTTTTTATGTACCAACCCAGACCACTTACTGAAGCTATAAAAAGGACAAGAAAGATAATAAAGAAATTGAACTCTTTTTTCACTTACTTCTCCAATAAAAATTATCCTTTTCAACTCATACTATCATTAAAACCTAAACCCGATCGGACTATTTAAAATATAGGGATATTATTAATCTTTTATTAAGGCTTTTAATTCTGTGTAGGTTTTTTATAGGTATCTAAATTTATTTTTCGCCATTTTCTCCATCTTATTTCTCTTGTAATAGGTCCATGACCTGATTCATTTAAAATAAGAGGACCATATTTACCGTATTTCTTTTTTAACTTTCTAAACTTTTCTGGTTCCATAGGGCATTTATACTTTATGCCCTTTTTCTTCTCTAACTCTCTTAAAGATTTTTTTACCTTTATTCCCATACTTTTTGTTTTAAAAAGGCTACAGTTAATCGCTTCATCCATACTGTCATCTAAATAATGTCCCCAATCAAACGGTTTAAGTTTATTTAAGACCCACTTATTATTTTTGCAAATAATATAAGGCCCATTTCTATGATCGTGAACGAAATCTTTTGTCCCATAAGATTTTTTTTTCTTGGAGAGAGAGTCATGAAACCTTAAAAGGTCATTCCAAAAGAACATTCCATTAAATTCTGCGGCTAAATCTCCAAAAGACATTACCCCGACAGTCATTCCTCCCAGAGGTCCGACTTCATCCCGCCAGCCTATTTGCGCTGTCTGGTTAATAGATTTCTTTTTTATAAAGTAAGACCTGAAGTAAGAAAAGCCCGTTCCAAGAAAATGCTCAAATTTATCGGTACCCAATAAAACAGGCCCAACCCTCACGTAACCGGCCAAAACACCTGCTGGTTTTTTAAACATAATAGGAGAAAGTAATTTAATTGGAAAACTTTCAAAAGTATTCCAATACTTATATATACTCTCTTTTGGTTTGGTATAAACGACATGAACCTCTTTACTCTTTAACATCCATTTATTAAATGACCCAGTCATGTGATTTCTAAAGTAGGTCCTCATTTTTTTATATAAAGGACCTGATTCACATTTATGGTTTTTTTTGTTAAGTTCCTTAATACCCTTTTCAAAATAGAAATTTGTTTTTTTATTAAAAAGATCCCTCATATCAGGTATATCTTCATATCGTCCTCTAAAGTTATCAACTTCCGCACAAAATAAAGTATTACTCATTGAGAGGATTAATAATATTTTTGTTAAAAAGGATAAATTAAACATTTTTTTACGGCTACCATCTATTGTTTAAACAATGTAATTAGTCATATCGGAAATTTTACTTAAAAATTTTAACTAAAATAATTTTGGTAAATTTTATTTATTTTTTTTTCATTCATAATATTAATATTATTTAAATTTTTTATTTTTTATTATAATTTATTTTTTAAAAAAAAGCTTATTTTTATGAAAAGCTAATAGAATAGAACTCAGTTTAATACTCCTTTTTGTTACCGTTATAATTTTTGTTGAGATAAAAATAATGGATGAAGAAAAGAAAGGTAAAATCCTCATTTGTGACGACAGTGATGATCTTAGAATTTTTATAGCCCTCAAATTAAGTAGAGCAGGCTATGAAGTCCTTCAAGCATCAAATGGGAAGGAGTGCATAAGAATGCTACAAGAGGATAGCACTATCAATGTCCTCATTCTAGATATAATGATGCCCGAAATGAATGGGATCCAAACACTTCATCAGCTTAAATTGAAATTGAAAAAGGTTAAAAATAAACAAGCCCAGGAAATTGAAAAGCATGAAGAGGAAAAAAGTAAACAGGCCATAAAAAATACAATTTCTAATGATGAAATAAACCTTAAAATCCTTTTTTGTTCCTCCTATGACGATCAAACAAAAATTGATTTGGCCCTTCAGGGTGGGGGAGACGATTATATTGTTAAGCCAATAGATGATAAGATTCTACTTCAAAAAATTGAACGACTCATGGGTCAAAGTGCTGGTAACCGCTTCCATTCTGTTCCTTCAACCCTTGTAGTAATTCTTCAAGAGTTTAAAAGTAAGGGTCCTTTGAAATTGAGCTCTTTATCAGAAGTTGGAGCATTTCTCGAAGTACCTTTTAAAATTCCAGATGGAGAGGTAGTAACCATCTTGTCTGAGACTCTTACAGATATCTACAAAGTAAACTTTAACTTAAAAGGTGTGGTTGTTTTTTCGGAGCAAGTTTCTAAAGATACTTTCAAATCAGAAATGACTTTTAAAGGGTTTAATGAAATTCAGCGAGAAAAGATTAGAAGTATTACACTTAAAAATAGGGAACTAAAAGAACCAGGTGAAGAAGAAGAGGAAGGTGAGCAGGCTTAACTCTCCTGACCTTCCTTATTTTAAAAAATGTGTAATTGTATTAATTACTTCTAGCTATTTTTATTTACTGTGATAGAAACTTTTTCTTAATTTCTTCCACTCTACCTTTCTTCCTCATCTCATGGATAGAATGATCTAGTTTTTTTAAGAAGTCCTCCTTAAAACTAGGGTTCCATTTCGATGAATAACCTATAAATCCTCTTTCCCTTGAAATGACTGCTTTTTCTACAAACTTATCTATTTTATGTTTATCAATCTTTTTATCTTTAATCATTTTGTTAATCGTCCAAAAAATACTTATTCTATCATTCATATAGCAATCAATTCTATCCTTTGACATCATCAAAATCGCCATCTCAATATCTCTTACTTGATGATCTTTGATTTCTTTTGTTTCAATAAGTTGTTTCCAGACATTTCCTCCGGTAGCAAAGCCCAGATTCCTTGCTATTTTCAGATTTTTAAAGTCATTTGGCCAGAAAGGTTTTTTTCCTAATTTTACTTCCTTCCTGCAAACTACAACGGCTTCTTCTTCTAGTATCGCCAATGAGTAAGGCCACATAAAAGGTCTTTGCTCAACTCTAAAATATGGTGGAAAAAGACCCTGTATTTTATTTTTCTTCAACATTCTTAAGCCCCTTTTCCAGGGAACGGCTTTTAAAGTCACTTTATAACCTGTAATCTCTTTAACTGCTTCCCTCAATATGCTGGGGTATATACCAACAAGCTTGTTGTCTTCTCCAACATAACTGTAAGGTGGATAATTATTATCCCCATAAAGCTCTATATTTTTGTTTTTGTCCTTAGAAATACCTTGCATTGAAAAGGTCATTAAAATTAACAGAAAAATTTTTTTCACAATTTATTCCTTTTCTTAATTTATTTATAAGAATAGTTTAATTACATTTTAATATTTTTCAAAATAAATTAATTTTTATCAAACAAGTTTGATCAATCTCTCGAAATAAAAGATAACACAAAAGCGGTCAAAGCACCCAATAGAATAATTATGGGTGTATAAAGGAGAGGAATTTTTAAAACACCTCCTGAAACGCTTAATGGGTAACTTCCTAGAATAAGGACAATAGTTAAAGGAGAATTAAAAGTTCCTGAACCTAATGCTAGCGCCTTGGCATCACCTTTTGATTGTCTTAAATATATTGATATAAAAAAGGAAATTACATAAAGAATCAAAGGTAAAGCTATTGAAGCAAAAATGATTTTAAAACTTGCCTTATAAAAAAGAATTATTATTTTTTTCCCCGAAAAAATTAATATCCCCAAAATACTAAGGAAAAGTATAAAGGTCATTATTTTTTTCAAATAATGTGTCCATGTGTTCCTCTTTATTTTAATAAACATTCCTCCAAGAATGCATGAAACGAGAACAACTAAATTTCCAAACATATTCAAAAAAGGAAGAGTTATTTCTCCCTCATTTTTAAGGTAAACTTCCGCTAAAATAGGAATTAGAACCAGACCCAAAATTGAATTCACAATTGTCATCGCAACACTTAATTCCTTGTTTCCTTTGGCCACGATCGTTAATGAATTTGGCATTGAACCACAAGGAGTCATCGATAACAAAAGAAAACCTTGAAGAACAAGCCCTTCCAATTTGAGAAGGTTTCCAAGCATAATTGCAATCAGTGGAGAAACACCGAATTGATAAAAGGGACCTAAAAAAAGAGTTGTTTTCTTTTTTAGAAAAGGGAGGAGTTCCCTAGCTTCCACAACGAGACCAATATAAAAGACAAGGCCGAAGCCAAAGAGAAGAAAAAAGACCTTTTCAATTGACTCCAATACCATAAAAGCCTCCCATAAACGCTCTAACTCTTGATGCTTTTTTTAAACATCTGTCTTTTCTAGAGATCTTGGAGGACTTATTTTTTGAGTCAGCCTTGAAACAACCATGATTGTTATAAGGCTTGAAACCATAGCTAGTGTCCTAAAAGGAAAAAGTCCTTTGTTTGCCTTGGCATCATATAACTCCGGCATTCCGAATACTTTGTGATATTCAAAAAAGTCAGGAATACCTAAAGAAGACTCTCCACCCCCAAAGCGGAGTATCGCGGCCACAATAAAGCCGCAAATACTTCCTATAGTATTGGCCTTCTTATCATAAAGCGCCAAAACTAATTGAGGAAAGAGAATACAGTAGACAAAGTCACTGCATAAAAACCAAAGCTCGTAAACACTTCCCTTTCTTAAAGCAATTAAAGTGGCAGCAATCCCAACAATCCAAATACACCCTTGAATAACTTTAGCAAGAGACTTAGGCTCCACTTCTTTTTTCTTAAAGTGAGAATAAAGAGGTCTAAAAACATTCCAACCGGCCATCGATGAAGCCGAGAGAATTGATGAATCCACTGAGGACATAACGGCTGCTGCAATCGCTCCCAGTCCAATCGTCGCTACCCAAGGATTTGTTAGATAACGAACAACATTAGGGAGAACTTGAGCCGCTTCAGGAGCTTGTGATAACCCAACAGTTGTCCAATCCACAACATTTCCAATAATCCCAATCATACTAGCGGGAATAGCTGCTAAAATACAAACCAACCCAGCGATAATAGATAACCTTTGAGCAGTATTTTCATCTTTGGAAGAAAGAACACGTTGAAAATAAACGTGCCAAGGAATTCCTCCCATCATTAGAAGAAAAGCATAATCCCACCAATTATAAAAATAATTACCCAGAGCTGCTTTAGATGGCAAAAAAGAAGCTATAGGGCCCATTTTCTTTTCATAGGTTTGCCAGACCCAATCCCAGCCTCCAACATGATCTAAAGCAAAGGGAAGAACAAGAAATAACCCTACAAGGAGTAGGACCATTTGAATCATATCAGTTAAAGCAACCGCCCAAAGTCCACCTAAAGCGGTATAAGCGATCGCGACTGCTGCTGATAATATAATTGAAGGCGTGAAATCGAGACCAAGAACTGTTCCAAAGGTTGAACCCAAAGCTGTTAAAATCGCAGCTGTCCAAAAAGTTTCACCCATAAGGGCAGGAAGATAAAGAACGCCTGCCACCCCTTTTCCATACCTTCTTTCAAAAGGGTCCAGCATTGTTTTAAATTCATGACGCCTCATCTTTTTTGCGAAAAAGAGTCCTCCCAAAATTAAGCTAATAGCATAACCCCATGGGGCCTGTGCCCATACAAGACCATAATCTGGATTATAAGCGTATTCTGCTGTTCCATTAATATAACCTCCACCAACCCAAGTGGCACTCATGGTAAAGACTGCCATCATCAAGGGGACAGAGCGGCCTGCTAACATCATAGTATCAGTTGAATCCGTATTAAGGTCTTTTTGCTTTTGTCGACCAATGTGAGCTGCATAAGTTCCCACAACAAAGATCACTACATAAAAAAGGACCATGGACAAATAACCAGGCCAATGGATGTCTTGACCCATTTTATCAAGGACAATGCCAATAATAACAAGTATCACAAGAAGTATGGCGGAAGGTAGACCTTCTTTTATAAGACTTGTTTTTGATGAATCATCCATTTTTAATTCCCTTTATCAAAATGAAATTTTGGGTGGAAAAAAAGGTCTTAGAGTACCTCATAGAGATCATTTTACGAAACTTTCTATTCGTTTAAAACAGGGTCAACTTTACATTTTAACTGGCTTTACTTTTTAACTGGCTTCTCTTTTTAGTTCGCTTTGTACTCTTCTAAAATTTTCTTAAGTTCACCACTTTCTCTAATGGCATTTAAGCCCTTATTAAAAGCTATCGTAAGTTTTGCGCCCATCTTGTTCTTTTTCGTAAAAAGAACGTGAAGGTCTTTATTTTGGAGAACTGGCTTAACAACCTGAAGGCCTCCCTTTAATTTTTTTAAGTAGGGGTCGTTATTTAAGTGGTACTCGGTGACTAATTTATCAAGGAGGACGAGGTCGACCCTCTTTTTTGTCAACATAACAAGACTAACACGGTCACTTTTAAACATTCTCTTTTTTAAATAGTCAGCCCTGGTAAAAACCTCTCCATTATAATAATCTTTAACAACACCAATTTTGAAATTCTTTAGCGTTTCAAGATCTCCATCGAAAGGAATTTCTTCTCCCTTTCT
>MDTD01145538.1_pt1 | contig 11081 bp, 11 predicted proteins | sample 811221 | NCBI WGS metagenome assembly MDTD01 (sample SAMN05326646, study PRJNA326480) | marine metagenome | isolation source: seawater | place: Pacific Ocean: South West | collected 2011
CAAGCAGGAAAGAATTGTTGAGGCAACTCAACGACGTCTGACCGAAAAAATTAGCGACGCCGAGCAACGCAATGAAGAACTCGGCAAGTTGCTCGACTTGCAACGCCAAACCCTGCACGATTTGAGCGGCCTCAATCGAGATGAAGCATCCTCACGACTGCTAGAGATGCTTGAAAAGGATCTTCAGCAGGAAGCGGGTTCGCTGATCATGCGGCACCAGAAAAAGATCGAGGAGACCTGCCGAGATCAGGCACGTGAACTCCTGATCATGACGCTGCAAAGGTATGCCGCAGCGCATACGGCTGAATCGACCACCAGCAGCGTTGATATCCCGAATGATGAAATGAAGGGGCGAATCATCGGTCGAGAGGGGCGAAATATACGCTCCTTCGAAAAGGAAACTGGTGTCGATGTGATCATCGACGATACGCCCGGAGTGGTCATCGTGAGCGCTTTTGATCCCGTTCGACGGGAGATCGCTCGACAATCCCTGATCAAGCTGATCGCGGATGGCCGAATTCACCCCTCGCGAATCGAGGAAATTGTCGCCGAAACCGGCACTGAGATTGAGCGTCATATCGAGAAACAGGGTGAAGAAGCCGCTCATGAAGCGGACGTGCACGGTCTCAATCCACGTGTGATCAGCATGCTGGGACGACTTTGTTTCCGAACTAGTTATAGCCAGAATGTTCTGAGGCACTCGATTGAAGTCGCCTTCCTTTCTGGCATGTTGGCGGAAATGGTGGGCCTCGATGGCAACCTCGCGAGACGATGTGGACTGCTCCACGATATCGGCAAAGCCGCTGACCATGAAATGGAAGGTGGGCATCCGAAAATTGGTGCCGATCTGCTCAAGCGACTCGGCGAAGGTCCCGAAGTTGTTCACGCAGCACTCGGTCATCATGACGAAATCGTCGTTGAGCATCCCTACACGGTGCTCGTCGCCACCGCGGATGCCTGCAGTGCATCTCGGCCTGGAGCACGTCGAGAAACACTCGAACGTTACATCAAGCGGATGGAAGAACTGGAATCCATTGCAAATGAGTTTTCCGGGGTGGATCAGGCTTTTGCCTTACAAGCAGGACGCGAATTGCGTGTGATTGCAAATGCGAAGGAAATCAGCGATCAGGCCGCTGCGAAGATTTCTCGAGATATTGCCAAGGCTTTCGAAGAGAGATTAACCTACCCAGGAGAAATCAAGATTACGGTTGTGCGGGAATCTCGTTTCTCCGAAATTGCTCGCTAGTTCGGCAGCCTTGTGACAGACACCTATTCATAGAAAGATACCCACGTGCGAATCCTGCACATTGGTGATATCGTCGGTAAACCCGGTCGGCAATTTGTCAATCAATGCCTGGCTTCGGTCAAAGAATACGAGAAACTTGACTTCGTCATCGCGAATGCGGAGAACGCGTCTGGCGGCTCGGGACTCACCCCCCAAATTTTTCGTGAATTGATCGCTGCCGGTGTGGATTGTGTAACTTTGGGTGACCATATCTATCGGCGTCGTGAAATCATTTCGATGCTGGAAGCTGACGAACCGATTGTTAAACCGGCGAACTATCCTGCCTCCGCCCCCGGTAAGTCCTGGGCTGTTGTGAATGCTGAAAATGGAACTCCTGTTGCCGTTTTCAGTTTGCTGGGACGGGTCTTCATGAAACCCGTCGATTGCCCTTGGACTGCCGCCGAGTGTGTACTCAATGAGATCCCAGCTGAGGTGAAAATTCGCTGGCTGGATTTCCACGCAGAGGCAACGAGTGACATGCAGCTCATGGGACGCTATCTCGACGGGCGCGTGACCGCCGTGTTGGGAACCCATACGCATGTCTCAACGGCGGATGAGCAGATTCTTCCCCAAGGTACAGCTTTTCAATGTGATATTGGAATGACTGGGCCGCATGACGGAATCCTTGGACGACGGGTCGATCGTGTGCTGGAAACGACTCTATCTTTTCGCCCTACGCACTTTGAAGTTGCAAGCGGCGATGTGCAATTGCACGGTACCATTGTTGATGTTTGTCAGGAGACTGGACAAGCCACAGCGATCCGCCGTCTTGTCGTTACTCAGGATCAACTGCGTCAGGGAGTTTATCAACCTGCTAGCAAAGACGTCGCTGCACCTTGAGTGATCCGATCGTTTGCAAGTTGCTTGCATCAGCCAGCTGCGTTCAGCGATGATGTATTTCTCGGCTGACCGCCGGTGTACCGCCAAGATCTCTGTTTTTTAAAGAAAGCTTCAGGCTTTTTTGAATCGGATTTGACCGGCTCGTACAACGCCGCATTGACAGGCGCAAAATGCTTCGGTACAACCCAACGCTTCGGCAATGTCGGTAAGCTCTGCACGCCGTTAGAAGATGGATGAGATTGATTTTCGATTCGACAGTTTCGATTTCAATCGAGGCGGGCATCTGCTGATCGTTCCTCGATGTAAAAACATCAAAGCCTTCACGGCAATTGATAGAGACAGAGATAAGGTGGTTGGATTCTATGAATCGCATACAAATGCTCGATCAGGAAATGCAGACCACTTCTTCATCGAATGCTCAAGCGAGCCGAATGGGAACCCCTTCGACTCAAACCGTCGAGCACAGTTTCTTTGTGCCGCTGCACTACGAACCCAATTATGCATATCCATTGGTTGTCTGGTTGCACGGGCCCGAAGGTAGCGGGCATCGGCAATTGAAGCAGGTTATGCCTCATGTCAGTATGCGAAACTATGTTGCCGTCGCACCGGCGTGGCCGGCACCTGGTGAGAGTGACGAGTCGCAGTCCGATGTGGCATGGTCGCAGGATGCGAATGCGATTGTTGAAACGATGTATCGTGTGAACGATTGTATTCGTATGGCATCTCAGCGATTCAATATTGCAACGCAGCGTGTCTTTCTAGCCGGCTTTGATGTCGGTGGCTCGATGGCAATGCGACTTGGCTTGGCAGCACCCGATCAATTTGCGGGGGTGGCTTCCTTGGGAGGACCTGTTCCGACGGGGCATAATCCCTTGGCTAATCTGCACGAAGCTCGACAGCTCCCCATGTTGATCGGTTACGGACGTGACAGCGAGCAGTATCCGGTTAGTCGGATCTGCGAAGAGTTGCGATTGTTCCACATTGCCGGGCTCTCTCTAAATCTGCGGCAGTATCCGTGTGGCCAGGAATTGACCACGCAAATGTTGGCCGATCTTGATGCTTGGATGATGGAAATCGTGACAGGGGTGGCCAGCACTCCGGCCGTGCCAGAAACGCCGCGGTTCGAAGAAAACTGATTTCTAGCCAAGCAGCTGGTTCTCTTTGCTTTTGTGGGCCGACCTTGTGATGGCTGCGGCCAATACCATGGCATCGCTATGCCAAGTTGAAAATTTTCCGCGAAAACTGCCGCGCCATAAGGCCTCATCGGACATGCCTGCTGATGTCAATGCATGCTCACGTGGGTTCGGTCGCTCGTCGCCGAGCAAACGTTGACACATCTTTTGATTGTCAGTAAAAATGCTCCGCTTGATCTCAAGGAGATCGTTTGCTCAACCAAGGAGGAGTTGAAGCTTTGAATACCGTGCCTTCTGAAAGTAACGGACGTCATCTGTTGAACGACAACCTGCTCTCGCATTCCCCCGTGTCCTTAACTGCGTTTTTGACAGAGGTTTGTGCATCCTTTCACGAGCGTTGCGAAGCGTTGAATGTGGTTTGTGGAATTGATGCGAGTCCAGAGATTCCGTCGCCGGCAGGGACGCAGGTCCTCACCAAAGTTTTAAAGCTCATGATTGAAGATGCGTTATCCGCAATGCCAGATGGAGGCCAGCTGGATCTTGTGGGTGTTGCGAATGCGAACGGATATGAGATCGAGATTTCAGATTCAGGAGACCGGCATTGGGATTTGCCTTCCGAGGCACCCTCTGAACTTTGGAGCCATGGTCAACATCTTGCCTTGGCCGCTGGGATGGAACTCGATGCAGCGCGTTGTCCCCAAGGCGGAATTGCACGCACCCTGTTGATCCCTCGGCAGGCGGCTCGTGCAGCAGCTTGATTCTCGATGCGGGCATAGGCGAGTTACTCTGGTAAGCGAAAATAACGGCGATCAGTATGAATCATCAGAAGGACGAGTTGCGTCGACAGATCATGCAGCTCGTTGCGCATATCCGTGAGATACCTCCAACGCTGCGGATCGGCATCTTGGTGGTCGTGATCGTGATCGTTTTTGGATTTCTTGGAACTCGCTATTCTTCGAACGGTAATCTGGAAATCTTGCTGGCTGACGTTGATCGTGAACGTTATCGAGAATTAGAAGCGGCGTTTCTGAAATCGAACCTGCAAGGCTCGCAGTGGGTTGATGGCCAGGTGATGGTACCCGCTGACCAACGAGAACGATTTTCGGAAGTGATGAGCCTGCAATCCTTCGGTGTTGACATCGGCAATAAATCTGAAGCGATCAGTAAGAGCAGTATTCTGTTGCCTCCTCAGACGCAATCGAATCGAGTTCTCAATGGTTTGGAGAAAGATCTTGCCGGTTTGATTACGAGGGGGATGCCTGAAATCGACCAGGCTTATGTGCACTTTGATCGTGAGGTGACACGTGGTCTGCGAGATAAGAAGGTCGCGACAGCTGCCGTTTGTGTGATCTCGAACCAAAGCCAGACGTTGACGCTTTCTTCGGTAGAAACCATTCGAAGGATGGTGGCTTCGGCGGTAGCAGGCATGTCCGTTGCCGACGTGACTCTGACGGATTTATCCACCGGACGGTCTTATGGTGGCACTGACCAGGAAACAATGGATTGGAGAATTCAAGACTTGGAAGACGGTCTGCGGAGGAAGGTGCAAACGATCTTGCAGATTCCCGATGCGGAGGTTGCTGTCAGTTTACAAGCTCCGTCAGAGATCGCTCAGCCTGAAGTCGTCGTGGATCTCAACTCGTTTTCTAAGATTGCGATAACGATCAGCGTGCCTCGTCGTCACTATGAAACGGCTTATGCGATTAGGAAAGCAAGTCGCATGGGACGGCCGGTCGAGTTTTCTGCGTTTGTCGCGCAGACCGAAGAGAGTATGAGACAGGGAGTTGTTGGTTTATTGCCGGATCCATCTGAACATCTTGTGACATTCACGATGTACGACGATTTGCTGCCGGTTGCCGCCGCGAATCCGCCGTTAATTTCAGGCCAATTGCGACGATGGTCGGGAGCGCTCGCCTTGGTGTTTGCTGGCTTAGGCATCTTGATGATCCACTTAATTAATCGTCGAGCGAGCCAAGAGGTTAGTGATAGTCCGGCGACACAGCAGATCTTTCCAATCCATGATGAATTACAGGAACAATCGGTCACCGAAATGGATGACCGCGAGGATGATGACGATCTGCGTACAAAGCTGACAGACGTTGTCCGAGATGATCCCGATCAGGCGGCTCGAATTCTCAATCAGTGGATTGGAAAAACAGGGTAATACGTGAACGAAATGGATGTAATTCGTAAGGCTGCCGTGCTGGTTGCCAGTCTCGAAAGGGATGCGGCAGATGTGTTGTTGGACCAATTAGAACCAGCGCAGGCCGAATCGATTCGTCACGCCGTCATGAGTATGCCGGAGATCGATGGTCGAGAAGAAGCCGAGACGATCCGAGAATTTCTCGGTGCTCGAAATAGCTCGGTGAACGGTCGTGAAGAGAGCGGGGACCTGGATTTGGCCACGACTGAACCAACCGCATCCAAGCTGGATCAGGCATCCGATCAGTTGATCGCAGATTGCCTGAGCGATGAAATGCCGCAGACAATCGCGGTAGCACTTTCGCAGTTGCCCGCTCAACGAGCCTCTGAAGTCGTGACCCATCTACCTGCCCATGTACAGACTCAAGTGCTTGAACGACTCGTTGAATTAGAGCCCAGCGGTGATCTGGAGAAGACGGACGTACGAGATGAGTTCCAAGATTGGCTGAACCAGCAAATTGAACGATCGATGCATCGTGCTCAAATGGCCTCCCGGCTCGCGACCATTCTGGATGCTACCAATTCGCCGACAAGGCAGCGTATCCTGGAAAATGTTGCGATCAATGACACTCGATTGGCTGCTGAATTACGGCATCGAGTAGAAGATGCTTCAGCCTAAGATGCCATCACTCTAACGCTAGCTCTTGGCCAGTTGATCTTGCGTTCCCGTTGCGGATCAGGGACAGTCCCGCGGCATTTATTGATCTGGCTGACTCCAGCCAGGCGGTTTCATGATTTGTCTCGGCAAGAGGAGATTGACGATGTCCCGTGGTGATATAGGAATCACCCGTGTTGATGCTGCTCATCAACCACCGTCTGCAGCAACGAGTCATGCTCAAGCAACGTTGCAGTCAGACTCGCAATCTGAGTCGCCAGCTCCGTTTTGTTGGCAAGATCTAAATCTCTCCTTCGAGAAGGTTGAGGTTGAAGTTCAACTTGGCACACGTCGGATTTCACAACGAGAAGTTGAGTCATTTCAAACGGGGCGCGTCGTTCGACTTGATCGTTCGTTACAAGAGCCTGTTGAAATACGAATGAAAGATGGAGTGATCGGACTCGGTCGACTCGTTGTTGTCGAAGGCCAGTTGGGAATTGAAATCATCGAACTACGTCAAGTGCCTTGCCGTCAGACTGCCTAGGATTCATCGTCGTGATAGAGCTCGTACAGGACAAAAGGATCATGCTGTTTTTTCGAAGTCGTCGATATCTGGCGATCGCCATTCTTGGACTTGTTGTGCTCGCACCGGGTTCGTTGTGTGCCGAGGGGACGAATGGCCTGGTGACGGAATCGATCCTGAATAGTTCGACAATTGAGGCAATGAGCGATGAGCCTCTGCGGTTGGGGCCTCCTCGCACGACCCCTGATTCTCCAGTCAAGCGATGGACGCTGTCGGATTCGGATTTTTCGGCGGCAAGCTTTACCAAGAACTTACCTAAAACGTCGGGGCAAATCGGATTAATGCTCGCGATCTTTGCCGGACTGGTGCTCGTTTGGCGAGTGATGGCGGCGAGATCCTCCTCATTGCCGTCCAGCCTGGTGGAGGTTTACGGGAAGGTCCCGATGACAGGGAAGCAGTCACTGCACCTTGTGCGTATCGGAAGTCGATTGTTGATCTTGATTGAGTCGAATCAGGGGATGCAGCGGCTTGCTGAAATCACCGATCCCGAAGAGGTTCGCAGTGTGGTGGAACAATTAGGGAAGGGACATTCGCAACGACTCCCACAGGGGATTCAGAGTTACGTAGATGAGAGTCACTTGTCGTCGTTTCGGGCAGGCTGATGCCAGTCCGATGCAGCGGGCGTTGATGAAGTAAAGTCCGGGTTTTCAGTTTCAGTTTCGAAAAGGATCATTCATGCCGCGAATCGGGACGAGTATCGCTGACCTCGCAGCGCCCGCTCGCGGCCTTCTCGTTGTTGGCCTGTGTTGCCTACTTGTTGGAGGGGTGTTTGCACAAGAGCCGGCATCAGAGCCTGCTTGGCTGTCCGAAGATCAGGCGCCCACGACCGAGCCTCGGATCGAATCGGTGAACGCTGAAATCACAGCGTCGGAAATCACAGCGTCGGAAATCATAGCGTCGGAAATCATAGCGTCGGAAGCCGAGACTCAACAGGACGATCAACTTTCGGGCACGCTCTCCGAATTTGCTTTCGAGCAGGCGGAGTCCTGGGTTACGCCCCAACGCATGGGCTCATCAGCTCAGGTCGTCGTCACGATGGTTGTATTAGGACTGGTGCCTGCACTCTTGCTGATGACCACGTCTTATGTTCGCGTCGTGGTTGTACTTGGATTGTTACGGCAGGCGTTCGGTGCACAGCAAATGTTGCCTGCTCAGGTGACGACAGCCATCGCCATGTTCATCACGGTTCTTGTGATGTGGCCGACTTGGGAGCACGTTTATCACGACGCGATTGAACCGTACGCCGCTGAAAGTTCGGAGATGACTCTCGAAGAGGCGTGGCAGGCAGCGGAGAAGCCGATACGAGCGTTTATGAGTCAGCAGATCAAAAGCAATCAGAATTGCGACGATGTTCGCCTCTTCATGCGTTATCTGCCGGATGTCAAAACGCTACCTGAAGACTACGACGATGTGCCTCTGCGAGCTTTATTGCCGGCTTTCATGCTGAGCGAATTAAAGACCGCATTCTTGATCGGTTTTGGGATCTACTTGCCATTCCTCATTATCGACTTGTTTGTCTCAGCGGTGACGACATCGATGGGAATGTTCATGTTGCCTCCAGCCATGATCTCGATGCCACTTAAATTGTTGCTGTTTGTTCTCGTAGACGGCTGGAATCTTGTCGTGGGCATGTTGCTTGAGAGTTTTCAATCGTTTGGATAGCGTTGAGGGAGAATGAACGTGGCAGACCATTATGTGATCGAATTGGCGAGTCAAGCGTTGATGACGACCTTGGTTTTATGTCTGCCTGTGCTCGTGATTGGGGCCGTTGTGGGAATCGTCGTTGGGCTTATTCAATCGGTGATGCAATTGCATGACCAGACATTAACGTTCGTTCCCAAGCTGATCGCGATCGTGGTGACGCTGATCGTAATGTTGCCTTGGATCATGCAGCATCTGGCCTATTTTGCCACAGAGATGTTCGCAGGCCGGCCGTTTTAACCCCGGCGATTCTCCCTAAGGTTTTTGGAAGTTCAGCACAAACGGCACGGAGAACATGGAACAGACAGCATGGAACAGCTGACAAGTCTGCTCTTGGTTTTTGTGTTCGTGTTGGCACGACTCCTGCCGACGGCGCTGTTGTTTCCCTTCGTGGCGGGCCATACCGTTCCACTACGAATGAGACTCGCGTTTGCCGTGTTGATCGCTTTGATGATTACGCCAATACACGGAGGATCGTTGGGGATTGAGGGGGCCGTGCCCTTGCGGGTTGCGCGAGAGTTGGTGCTAGGATTGGGACTTGCTTTGTCGGTCGTCATTCTTGTCGGTGCTCTTAAGCAGGCCGGTTCGATTATTAGTCAGATCTCCGGCCAGACCGTCGCCGATGTCGATCCTGGAGTGACCTTTGGAGCGACCCCCATCGAACGGTTTTTTGCTCTGTTGGCCGTCGCTGTTTTTTTCGCGATCGGTGGCCACCGGATGGTCGTAGAGGCTCTGCTGGACTCATTTCAGTGGGTACCGCCGGGAGCTGCCGCTCCCTCCGCCGATTCACTCACCATGTTGGCCGATTTGTTGCGTCATAGTTTTGACCTGGCAATCCGGGCTGCGGCACCGGTCGCCTTCTCGGTGCTGATGTCGACGCTGCTAATAGGTCTGCTCTCGAAAGCTCTGCCTCAGGTCGGGACGTTAGGGTTCGGCTTGGGCATTAACTTTGCCGTTGTTGTGGTGATGACCGTCGCTTCGCTCGGGGGAGTTGCCTGGCTCATGGAATTGCATCTTGCAACGGGATTCGACCGTATCGTGACTGAGATTTCGAAGGCCAATCTGGCGGAGCTTGTCGAGTAGTCGACAGAAAACGAGATGTCCGAAGATCGATCACATGCACCCACGCAACGACGGCGGCGACAGGCTTTGGAACAAGGCCGCGCTCCTCGCAGCGCGGAACTATCAGCGGCCGTGGTCTACCTTGGGGCGATTGCTGCGATTGTGCTTTTCAGCCCCCGACTTTTTGACCATCTACTGGCCCTGCTGGAACGTCAATTGACGACACCTGTTGCGTCGAGCTCACTTCCTGATCAAGTGAGTGAATTGCAAACGACCGGCTTGCAGTCGCTCGTCAGCGCGCTACCCATCTTTGCGATGCTCGGCGTCGTTGCCGTGATGGTCCAATTGACGCAAATGGGATTCCTCTGGTTGCCACACAAAGCATCGCCAGATTTTGCACGTCTGAATCCTGCCTCCAGAATCCAGCGACTGTTTTCACCCACACATTGGGCTTCGCTGCTGCTTCAGTCTTTGAAAGTGGCGGCGCTTGTCACCGCTAGTTTTTTCGTGATGAAGCAACTGTTACCTCAGTTGCTCCAACTTTCAGCAACCGCCCCCGAATTCCTGCTTTCAAAGGTTGCTGGACTGCTTCTGCAATTTGCGACCGCCCTCGGCGCTGTCTTACTGGTCTTTGGGGTGATCGATTATGCCTTGCAGAAACTCAAATTTGAACGCGATTTGCAGATGTCACCCGAAGAACTTCGCGAAGAAATTCGAGCCATCCAAAATGACGTTTCCTTGGCTCGTCGTCGCCGTTTGCAAACCGGATATCCAGCTGCCGAAACCGACCAAGCTGGGGAGGGGGCGAATTAGCGATCTTGGGTCGTGTAACCGTAGCGGGTCGCGAAATCACCCCAGTTCTGAAGAATCTTCTGCTCCGAATTTGGCGAAAGTTGGTAGCGGTTCGTGCGATACTCGCGTTTGCGACCTGCAAACGCCTCGAGCTTCGGGGTGACCGAGTCAAAATCGTTCAATTTAAGATGCTCGTAGGCCTTGCGCAATTCCCGCACGGGATCTTCGACGAGCTGCTCGTAATGAAGGTCATAAATCTGGCCGGGCTGCAACTGCTCCCGGCCCTGTTCAAACGAGCCGTACATCCTTTGGAAGGCATCCAGGACATATTGCTCCAGACCTTCATGATTGGGAATCTGCAGGCTTTGAGCTTCGTCGAGAACTTTCCAAAGGCGAATTGTCGATGGATAGACTGCCAGGGGGTCACGAACGATATGCAAGAATTTCGCGCGAGGAAACATTTGTGATAGCAGACCGATCCGTGCAGTATGGGTCGGTGACTTCAAAATTAATCGCTTTCCCGTGTGTAGCGTCAGTGCTTTGAGGAAATCCAGAAACGCAGCCTTCCAGGCATCTAATTCCTCGCTGGGGATGTCGGCCAGGTCCAGGTAGTCCAAATAGCGATTTGGCTCATTCGGAAAAGCCATCCGCAAATAGGGCGACGGTACGCCCATGGAACACAATGCAAATTCGTCCTCCTGAGGTACATTCCAGCCGAATTTGACATTGTCCATCGGGCGCTTGGACGGCATCAGAAACCAAAGAAATTTGGGAACGATTCTTTCACTGAGCAAAAAATGATTCGCGGCGAAGCACTGATAGCTAGTCGGTGATGCAAAGCGATCGTCGCACGACATTAATTCGTGGAGGTACGTGGTTCCGCTACGC
>MDTD01075471.1_pt1 | contig 11080 bp, 7 predicted proteins | sample 811221 | NCBI WGS metagenome assembly MDTD01 (sample SAMN05326646, study PRJNA326480) | marine metagenome | isolation source: seawater | place: Pacific Ocean: South West | collected 2011
ATAATCTAAATGTATTAATGAGCCGTTCATATGATATTATTGTATATTAGATTTGTTAATTTTAATAAATTTTTATCTTTTGTATTTTTAAATTTTAAAAGATTTTTCATTATTAACTCTTTATCATTTTCTTTTTTCAACCAATAATTTAAAAATTTAACCCAATCTTTTTTTTTTATTTTTTTTGATATTTTTAAATAAGTAAAAAGAATATTTTTATTATTATAAAATTTTTCTAGTAGGTTTAAATTACTTAAGAATAAATTTTCAATTTCAACTAAAGAGAGTACTTCAATATTTGTATTTTCAAATATTCTTATTTGAGCATAATAATTATGTGTATAATAGCTTAGAACCTTTTTATAAAAATTAATTGATTCTTCAATGTAACCATATGAAAATAGTATATCGGCTTTTGTTTCAAGAAGAAAAATATTATCTTTATCTGACAAAATCAATTTGTTTAACATTTTCATGGATTCTTTCAATTTACCATTTTTTGCCATTACAATTGAATTAGCATATAATTTAAATGGTTCCTCTAACTCGTCTATTCTATCTAGGTTGCCATTATAGCCAATAAATTTAGCTTGAATGAATTTGAATTTTTGATTTTTATAAATGTCAAAAATAGGTTCTTTATTTTCTTTAGAATAATTAATAATATCAATTCGTTCCTCGAAGTATGGATGTGTGCTTACTTTTAATTTTTCTTTATCAAGACCTTGTTCTAGTGACTTCTGTTCAATTTTATTTAACAATTTAATAATTGAATTTGAATAAATTTCTAATTTACTTAAAGTTTCTAAAGCGTAGTGATCAGCTTCCCTTTCTTGATCTTTAGTAAAGTTTATATAGTAATTTGAAGAAGTTGCAGAACTTATAGCTAAGCTAGAAATTAGTTCTGGATTATTAGATATTAATGAACCGCTAATAATTGATAAATTTGATATAGCATTTATTTTCTTCAACTTATTTAAATTTAAACTTCTGAGTTTAATATGACTATTTTGTATGTGTCCAATTTCATGTGCTATTACTGATATTAATGCAACATAGTCATTACAATTTTCAATTAATCCTGAAGTTATATATATAATATTATTTTGATCTACAAATGCATTTATTTGATTATCGGAAACAATCTTAAAACTTATGTCCTTCTCAAATTTGTTTGCATTTTTGATATCTTTTATAATTGAGCCTATAAAAGTTTCCGTTTCATAATCTAAAATATTTGATGCTTTTGAATAATTACAAATAAATAAAATTAATACGATAAAAGTAATTATATTTTTTAAGACCACCATCCAGTTTTTTCTTCAATGTTATCTTCATTCTTTTCAGAACTATCAGATTCGATTTTTTGAGCTTTAATTCTAGTATCCTTATTATTTTTAGTATCTAAAATTGGCTCTTCCACAGATTTAGTTTGTTTTACTCGAGATTTTTTCTTAATTACTTTTGTTTTTTTTGTTGTTCTAACTTTTTTTATAATTTTTTTTGTAACTTTAATTTTATCATCTTTACTAACTTCATTATTTTTATCCTCTATACTTATTGAAGGATCATGAAGAGAGTACTGATTATCAAAATAAAAATTTATCTTAGATTTATAATTATTTTCTAAAAAAACTATTTCATTTTTTTTTAGATTTAATAAATTTTCAGCTAAAACTGTATTACATTTAACATTTACTTCTGAGCCATTATAATTAGATAATTTTTCTTTTATTACTTTAATAATCTGATCAGTAATAGAGTTTGAATTAAGAATTAATCCTGATCCATTACAATAGTTACATTTATCAAATGATTTATCAATTAAGCTAGATCTTAATCTTTGTCTTGATAACTCCATTAGGCCAAACATACTAATACGACCTACTTGTACCCTTGCTCGATCTCTTACAAGTGATGTTTTTAAAGCTTTTTCAACTTTAAAATTATTTCTGTAATCATCCATATCAATAAAATCTATTACAACTAGTCCTCCTAAATCTCGTAAACGTAACTGGCGTGCTATCTCAACGGCTGCCTCAAGATTTGTTTTTAAAGCGGTATTTTCAATATTTCTTTCGGAAGTATTTTTACCAGAATTTACATCAATTGCGACTAGAGCTTCTGTTGTATTTATTACTATTGAACCTCCTGAATTTAACTTAACATTTAAACTAAAAAGATCGTTAATTTGATTTTCAATATTATTTTCTGCAAATAATGAGTTCTCTTTTGATTTAAATTGCTTTATTTTTTTTGCATAGGTAGGAACTATATTTTTGGCAATTTTCTTTACTTTATCAAAGCCATCTTTTCCATCAACTAAAATTTTATCTACATCTTCAGTTAACATATCTCTTATGGCTCTTTTTAAAACACTACCTTCTTCATAAATCATTTTAGGTGCTTCAGATTTAAGGGTTAGTTCTCTAATCTTATTCCATTGACTAACTAGATATGTAAGATCTTTTGAAATTTCTTTTTTTGTTCTTCCTATACCTGCTGTTCTAACGATAACTGACATCCTATTTGGAATATCTACTGAAGACAGTATTTGTTTTAATTTTTTTCTTTCTTCAATATCGCCAATTTTTCTAGAAATACCATCACTGTTCATGCTATTTGGCATTAAAACACAATATCTTCCAGCAAAGGAGAGGTATGTAGTCAATGCTGCACCCTTTAAACCTCTTTCCTCTTTATTTATTTGTACAAGAATTACTTGTCTTGGCCTAATAACATCTTGAATTTTATATTTTCTAAAAAAATTAAAGTATTCTTTTTTAGGATTTGTTTTTCTAATATTTTTTTTATTTGCATTTTCAGAATTAATTTCTTGCTGACCATTATCATTTGTATCATCTAGATTATTATCAGGATTGTAATTTTCATTATTTTTATCATTTTCAACTAATTCTTCTTCATTATTTTCTTGATTAAAAACTTTATCACTAAGACTTTTTATTTTTTTTTCATCCGCTACAGGAATTTTAAAGTAATCGGGATGTATTTCTGTTAAAGGTAAAAATCCATTTCTATTAGTGCCAAAGTCTACAAAAGCTGCTTGTAGAGAAGGTTCAATCCTTGTTATTTTTGCTAGGTATACATCTCCTTTAACTGCATTTTTTTTGTTTGTTTCAATTTCAAAATCATCTAGTTTTCCATCATCTGTAACAGCGATTCTTGTTTCATTAGTATTTGTTGTGTCAATAAGTATATTTTTGGACATATAGCCGAAACTCCATAATAATTTTTAGATTTGTAAATCATTTTTCTGTGTGTATTTGTTTATATTTGTCTAATGACATATTTTTAGCTATTTCACAATGTACATTATTCCATATTTAACATGATATTTTTAAAATTTGTAAAATTACTACTAATTTCACTAATTATAACAACGCTTTCTTTAGTTGTTGTAATTTTTATTATACTTTGGAAATTCTCTCCAGAGTTACCCTCATATGAAAAGATTATAAATTATAAACCAAATCTATCATCTAGGGTTTATAGTTCAGATGGATTATTATTAAAAAGTTTTTATCTAGAAGAAAGAATATTTATACCAATAGAAAGAATTCCAGATAATATTAAATTTGCCTTTATTTCTGCTGAAGATAAAAATTTTAATAAGCATATAGGTATAGATCTACTAGCAATTTTTAGAGCTATGATTACTAACTTGTTAAACTATTCATCAAATAAAAGAGTTGTAGGAGCTTCAACAATTACTCAACAAGTCGTTAAAAATTTATTATTAACAAATGAGATAAGCTATGAAAGAAAAATCAAAGAAATACTTTTAGCTATTAGAATTGAAAATGTATTAACAAAAAATGAAATTTTAGAATTATATCTTAATGATATATATTTAGGTTTTGGCTCTTATGGTATTGGTAGTGCTAGTTTAAATTACTTCAATAAATCAATATATGAATTAGAGCTTCATGAAATTGCATATCTTGCTTCTTTACCAAAAGCTCCTAATAATTATCATCCAATTAAAAATTATAACAGTGCACTTGAAAGAAGAAACTGGGTAATTAATAGAATGTTTAAAAATAAGTTTATACAAAAAAAAGAACTTGAATATAAAAATAAACCCATTGTAATTTTTAATAGAACTGAAAATTTCTTCATTAAAGCTGACTATTATTATGAAGAAATAAGAAAAAGTCTTTATGATGAATATGGCAAAAATAAACTCTATTCTGAAGGTCTAATTATAAAAACCTCAATCGATTCTAATATTCAAAATTTTGCAGATCAAAGTCTCCAAGAAGGTATTTTAAATTATGAAAAATCTCAGGGCTGGCATGGTTATTTGGACAATGTAAGCCAGGAAGATTTTTATAAAAATATAGAAATTTATAATAATAAGAATCCTCATAAATCTAAATGGTCACCAGTTTATATATTTAAAATAAGTCCTAACAATGATTTGGGAGTAATTGATTTTTCAAAAGATGAGCATATAATTTCTATTGATACAAAAGAAAATAACTGGCTGAAAAACACAAAATTTAAAGTCGGCGATGTAATATTTGTAGAAAATTTAAATTCCAACAAAATAATCAGACAAGCTCCAAATGTAAACGGTGCTATTGTAGTAATAGATCCTCATAATGGAGATGTTTTAGCACTTTCAGGAGGATATAGCTTTGAGTTGAGTGAATTTAATAGAGCAACTCAAGCTAGAAGGCAACCTGGATCTGCCTTTAAGCCTTTTGTTTATATAACTGCTTTGAATGAAGGCTATACTCCTTCTACTTTAATATTAGACGCACCGTATGTTGTTGATCAAGGGCCTGGTTTACCAAAATGGAAACCAGCAAATTATACAGAAGAATTTTATGGATTAACAACAATGAGAACTGGAATTGAAAAATCTCGAAACTTAATGACTGTAAGACTAGCAGATAAAATTGGTATGGATAAAATTTTAGATACAATAAATGATTTTGGTATTGGCAAAGATATCAATTCTCAATTATCAATGTCACTAGGCTCAGGTTTAGTTTCTCTTATAGAGATAACTAACGCATATGCAATTATAGCTAATGGTGGTATTAAAATAGAACCAAAAATAATATCGAGCATTTATTCTAAAGAGGGAAAAATATTATATAATTCTGTAAATAAAAAATGTGCTAATTGTAAATTAAAAAATATTAATACAGATATAAAAATACCAAAAATCATAAATGAAAGTGAATATGTAATTGATTCAAAAATTGCTTATCAAATTACTTCAATGATGGAAGGTGTTATAAAAAGAGGTACAGCTAGAAAACTAAATGAATTAGGAGTAGCTATTGCAGGAAAAACGGGTACTACAAATGATAATAAAGATGCTTGGTTTATTGGCTACACTCCAAATTTAGTAATTGGTGTATACATAGGATTTGATCAACCAAAAACACTTGGTTATAAGCAAACTGGATCATCAGTTGCAGTTCCAATTTTTAAAATTTTATCAAAAAAAATTAATTTAAATTCTAAAAATATACCGTTTAGAGTACCTCCCGGTATGAGTTTTGTTCGAATAGACCCCAAAACAGGATTACCATCAAATGATAATAATAGTATAATGGAACCATATATCTTAGGTTCAGAACCTTTTAATAAAAATATTGATATCTTGGATAAGCTTGGAAACATGGAAAATGATTCCATTTCAGGCACGGGTGGTTTATTACAGTAAAATAATGAATGAAACAAAAGAAAAAATAGAGAATAATTTAAAAAAAATAAGAACTAATTACGATCTTATAAGGAGGGGGGTTTGACTACGACGAAGTAAAAACTCGTATATCAGATTTAAAAAAAATAACTGCTAAACCAGATATTTGGAAAAAAATAGAAGCTAAAAATTTATTTCAAGAATTAAAACTTAAACAAAAAAAAATTAATGATTTTGAAAGGTTAGAAAAATCAATAGAAACTGTTGAAGAATTTTATACATTAATCCAGAAAGACTTTGATTCAGATTTAATCAAAGAGTTAGCCATAGAAACTGAGAAACTTCTACAACAATCAATACAAACTAGATATATAAATTTACTTAATGAAGAAGCGGATCACTACAATGCCTTTGTGGAAATTCATGCAGGAGCAGGAGGTACTGAAAGTCAAGATTGGGCCGAAATGCTCCAAAGAATGTATATAAGATGGGCTGAGTCCCAGGAAGAATGCAAAGTATCTCTTCTTCAAGAATCTAGAGGTGAAGAAGCAGGTATAAAATCTTGTGTTATTAAGATTTCAAAAGATTACACTTACGGTTGGTTAAAAAGAGAAAGTGGTATTCATAGACTGGTAAGAATTTCACCTTTTGATAGTAATAAAAGAAGACACACAAGTTTTGCAAGTGTTTGGGTATATCCAGAAGTTGACGAAAAAATTGAGATCGAAATTAATGAATCTGATTTAAGAATTGATACATACAGGGCCTCTGGAGCAGGTGGGCAACATGTGAATAAAACAGATAGTGCAGTTAGAATTACACATTTGCCTTCAAAAATAGTTGTACAATGTCAAAGTGATAGGTCACAACACAAAAACAAATCAAATGCGATGAATATGTTAAAATCAAGATTATTTGAGCTAGAGCTTCAAAACAGAAAAGAAAAAGAAAATTTACTCAATAAAGAGAAAAAAGATATTGGATGGGGTAACCAAATTAGATCCTATGTTTTACACCCATACAAATTAATTAAAGATTTAAGGTCAGATTATGAAAGTACTAATGTAAATCATATTTTGGATGGAAAAATTGAAAAATTTCTAGAAGCTTCTTTAATAATATAATTTTTTATTTTTTAAATTTGACAACACCAATTTTTTTCTTTCCCACAGATATTTTAATTTCATTTAATTCATGATAATCAAGTAAACTAAAATTATTTTTTTTATAAGTCTCATCATTAATTTTTACACCTTCAGATTTGATTAATCTTTTAATTTCACTTCTACTTTTTACTAGTCCCAATTTATCTATCGCATCTATTATGGTAAAAGAATTATTAATAATTTGATTAATTTCTACATTATAATTATTAATTCTATGATCTAATGTGTTAGTTTTAAATAAATTATTTGTTATTTCTAATGCTTCTCTTGCACCATCTTCACCTCTTACAATCTTAGTAACTTCAAATGCAAGAATTTGCTTAGCTTCATTAATCTCTTTATCTTTTAAATTAGCTAATTTTTGAATTTCATTAATGGGTAGTTTTGTAAATAGATACAAAAATTTAGAAACATTTTTATCTTCAACATTTCTCCAAAATTGAAAAAAATCATAATTTGATAACTTGTCTTCATCAAGCCATACTGCTCCATTTGCAGTTTTTCCCATTTTAGATCCATCTGTATTTGTTATTAGAGGTGAAGTAATAGCGTATGCTTTCTTTTTATTTATTCTTCTTATTAAATCAATTCCACTTAGTATATTACCCCATTGATCCGATCCACCCATTTGAAGAATACAATTATATTTTTTATTTAAATGAAAAAAATCGTAAGATTGTAAAAGCATGTAGTTAAATTCTAAGATGCTTAGTGGTTGTTCTCTATCTAATCTATTTTTAATAGATTCAAAAGTTAGCATCTTATTTAATGTTATTTTTGATCCAAATTCTCTTAAAAATTCAATATAATTGATTTTAGATAACCAATCATAATTATTAATTAGCTTAGCATTATTATTAAAGTCTACAAATCTTTGAAATGTTTTTGATATTTTTAAAATATTTTTATCTATATCTTTTTTTTTTAATATTTGTCTTGTGCTATCCTTACCAGAGGGATCTCCAATAAGAGTTGTTCCTCCTCCAACTAGAGCAATTGGTTTATGTCCAAAGTGATTTAACCAATACAATAGCATAAGTTGTACTAAACTTCCTATATGTAAGCTATCACTTGTAATATCAAAACCAATATATCCTGTGATCGATTTTTTGTTTATTATTTTGTCTAGGTCTTCGATATCAGATGCTTGATAAATAAATCCTCTATTTTTTATTTCATTTATAAAATCTGATTTAATGGACATTAATTAAGCATCATTAAGAGTGTTGTTTATGTACTCTTTTATTGAATCTTCAAATATAGAAGAATAATTCTCATAAAAATGATCTGCTCCTTTTATAGCTTTAAATTTAATATCAACTTTTTTTTGTTTTTGGAGTTTTTCTACTAATATCCTTGTTGACTCGAATGATGCAATATTGTCTTTATCTCCATGGATTACTAAACCAGAAGAAGGACAAGGTGCTAGAAAACTGAAATCTCTCATGTTAGCAGGAGGCGAAACACTTACAAAACCATTTATTTCTGGCCTTCGCATTAATAATTGCATTGCAATCCATGCACCAAAGGAAAATCCTGCTACCCAACATACTTTAGAATTAGTGTTATATTGTTGCAACCAATCTAAAACACATGCTGCATCGCTTAGTTCGCCTTCACCATTATCAAATATTCCATCGCTTTTTCCAACACCTCTAAAGTTAAATCTAATTGTTGAAAAACCTGACTCAATAAAAAGTTTATATAATTTAAAAACAATCTTGGTATGCATTGTTCCACCTTTTGAAGGATCTGGATGCAAAATTATAACAATTGGTGAGTCATCATTCTTATTATGAGAATACTTTGCTTCAATTTTGCCTTCTGGACCTGGAATCAATAAGTCTACCATTTGATAAAGCTAATATTGAACTTATATGATTTTGTAAATATAGATGTTTTAAATTTATGAATTCTCTCGGTTTTAACAAGTTAGAAAGTGATACAAAAGTAGTAGTAGCTATGTCTGGAGGCGTTGATAGCTCAGTTGCAGCAGTAATGTTAAAAAAACAAGGATATGATGTAACTGGAATAACCTTGAAGCTTTATAGTAACTCTAATACATCCAAGAGCAAATCTTGTTGTGCTGGAATAGATATAGAAGATGCAAAAAATGTTGCAAATAAAAATAATATTAAGCATATTACTCTAGATTATCAGGATAAGTTTTTTGATGGAGTAATAAATAATTTTGTAGAATCATACTCCCAAGGCGAAACTCCTTTGCCTTGCGTACAATGTAATCAAACTGTAAAATTTACAGACCTGTTGTTTGAAGCAAAAAAAATGGGAGCCGAAGCTCTTGTTACGGGTCATTATGCAAGAAGAAAAGGCACTCTTACAAATGCCAGCCTACATAAGGCTAAGGATTTATCAAAAGATCAAAGTTTTTTTCTTTTTGCGACTAAACAAGATCAGCTTAATTTTTTACGATTTCCTCTTGGAAATTATAATAAAACTGAAATTAGAAAAATTGCAGAAGAATATGAACTTGATGTTAGTAATAAGCCTGATAGTCAAGATATTTGCTTTGTTACTTCAGACTCATACAGAAAATTAATCAATAGTATTAATCCATCGGTTAACATAGAGGGAAATATTTATAACCTAAATGGTAAAAAAATTGGAATACATTCTGGTATAGCAAACTACACAGTTGGCCAAAGAAAAGGTTTGGGTATAAGTGGGTCCAAAGAGCCATTGTATGTTGTTGATATAAATAAAAAAGATAATTCCATCACATTAGGAACTAAACAAAGTTTAAAAAAAAATATTATAAAATTTAAAAATATAAACTGGCTAGGCGGTAATATTGATACTACAAATTTAGAATGTTCTGCTAAAATTAGATCTACACAAGAAGATTTACCTGGAATATTAGATATTTATGACAATGCAGGATCTTTTACATTTTATTCAGAATTAGACAACACTTCTCCAGGGCAAGCCTGTGTTTTTTATAAAAAAGACCAGTTACTTGGTGGGGGTTGGATTACTAAGTAAATTTAAAATCTATTCTAAATTCAGTTAATTTTTGTTGATATTTCTGGATTTTTTTATTTTATGAATTAGATGATTATATGTGAATTCAGAAACTTTAGATACTTTAGACAATTTTAGTAAAAACAAATACAAATATGGTTTTGTTACAAATATTGACTCTGAAAAACCAAAAAAAGGTCTTGATGAAGATACCATAAAATTCATATCACAGAAGAAAAATGAACCTAAGTGGATGCTTGATTGGAGATTAAAAGCATTTTCGAAATGGAAAAGAATGAAGGAGCCATCTTGGGCAAATCTTGAATTTCCTAAAATTAATTATCAAGATATATATTATTATTCAGCTCCAAAAGGATTTGAAAACAAACCTAAAGATCTAAGCGAAGTTGATCCAAAATTAATAGAAACTTACAATAAGTTAGGAATACCTTTAGAAGAACAAAAAGTTTTAGCAGGTGTCGCTGTAGATGTAGTTTTTGACAGTGTATCAGTTGCGACAACTTATAAAGGTGAGCTTGAAAAACTGGGTATAATTTTTTGCTCTATTGGTGAGGCAATAAAAAAACATCCAGAATTAGTAAAAAAATATTTGGGATCAGTTATTCCTATTGGTGACCATTCTTTTTCAGCTTTAAACTCAGCTGTTTTTACGGACGGATCATTTGTTTACATTCCTGAAAATGTTAAATGCCCAATGGAGCTTTCTACCTACTTTAGAATCAATTCAGAAGAGACTGGTCAATTTGAAAGAACGCTTATTATAGCTGACAAAGGGAGTTATGTTAGCTATTTAGAAGGATGTACTGCACCAAGAAGAGATACTAATCAACTTCATGCAGCAAATGTTGAATTAATAGCTTTAGAAGACGCTGAAATTAAATACTCAACAGTTCAAAATTGGTACCCTGGTGATGAAGAAGGTAATGGCGGTATTTATAATTTTGTTACTAAACGAGGTTTATGTTCTGGTAGAAATAGTAAAATATCCTGGACTCAAGTGGAAACTGGTTCAGCCATAACATGGAAATATCCTAGCTGTATATTAAAAGGCGACAACTCCATTGGTGAATTTTATTCTGTAGCTATAACAAATAATTTCCAACAAGCTGATACTGGAACAAAAATGAAACATATCGGTAAAAATACCAAAAGCAAAATAATATCAAAAGGTATTTCACTTGGTAAATCGCAAAACACATATAGAGGTGATGTTTCTTTCTCAAAAAGA
>MDTD01065220.1_pt1 | contig 11079 bp, 9 predicted proteins | sample 811221 | NCBI WGS metagenome assembly MDTD01 (sample SAMN05326646, study PRJNA326480) | marine metagenome | isolation source: seawater | place: Pacific Ocean: South West | collected 2011
ATTGTTAGATGGTTTTTCAATAATTTTCCTCAGGTTATGAGATTTATTCAGTTTACATACACCATAAGGAATAGAGTTTAACTGTTGAGATGCGACTAAAGTAAGCTTATTTTTTTTCTTAATGTGAAAGTTATATAAACTTAAGAAATCACATTTTAAAATCGTATCACAATTGATTACAAAAAAGTCCTTTTTTTTTTAAGTTTTAAATTTTTAATTACTCCTGCTGTCCCTAAAGGTTTTGTCTCTTTTAAAAAAGAAATTTTATATTTTTTTTTTAATAATGAAAAGAAAGTTCTAATTAAATTACTTTTATAATTTAAACTTACGAAAAAATTTTTAAAGCCGAAATTTCTAAAATTAATTAAAACATGTTCTATCATAGAAATACCATTAATTGGAACTAAAGGTTTCGGTACTATATCAGTATACGGTTTTAATCTTAAGCCTCTGCCTCCTGCCATGATAAGAACTGGAATTGAATTAAAAATTAAATTTGATTTAATTTTATTTAAACTTGGATTTTCAGGATTGATAATTTTTAAAATTTTTTTTTCTTTGCTTACTACAGGGATTAATTTAAAATCTTGCTTTTTTAAATCAACCAAGTTAAAGTTTTTTTTTTCGTAATCTCCTTTAGTTATTGTTGTGGGTTTTTTGTTAAGATATTTTTCTATTTTTGAAGAAAAATTAGCTCTCTTAAGCATTGCTCTTCTCACGTCTCCATCTGTTAAAGTTCCAATTAATTTTTTGTTTTTATTAGTTGCAAATAAACATTTTTCGATGTTTTTCTCTAAAATTTTTAACGCGTCCCTAATTGTAATATCTTTCGAAACTATATAATTGTTAATATTAATCATAATTTAATTTTTTCATTGGCTAAGTAAATTTTTTTTGATTTTTTTCCAATTACTTTTGGCCAAAGCATAGCTGAAATTCCATCACCAGGCCTTTTTGTTGTAATGTTTTTAGCTGTAAATTTTTCTCCTCTTAGAATTTTTTTTTTTGCGACTATGGATTTTCTAACTATCTTTATATTCTTTTTTTCAGATTTAGTAGCAAATTTTTTATTCTTGCCTAGTGCGAATTCAATATTTCTAATACCTTTTACTAATTCACTCAATTCTTTTGGTTCTAAACTAGCAATGTGATCGGGGCCTTTCATTTTTCTACTTAGGGTAAAATGTTTTTCTATTATTTTAGATCCTAAAGCAACAGCAGCTATTGAAGCTTCTATACCTAAAGAATGGTCAGACAAACCAACTTGACATTTAAAATTTTTTTTTAAAGTTTCAATAGCTAACAAATTTAAATCTTTTGGATTTGTTGGGTAATCTGTGTTGCAATGTAATAATGAAATATTGCCTCTTTTTGTGCCTGAATTTGTTAAAACAGAAATAGCCTTTTTAATTTCATTAATAGTGGACATACCAGTTGACAAAATTATTTTTTTTTTAAAGCTTCCTAATAGTTTAAGATAAGGAAAGTTGGTTATTTCTCCAGAGGGAACTTTAAAAATGTTTAACTTGATGCTTTTTAAAAATCTTAAACTTGAATTATCAAAAGCAGAACATAAATATTCTATTCTTCTTTTTTTGCAATAGTTTTTAATTCTTAAGTGTTCACTCTTTGATAACTCATATTTCTTAATAATATCTAATTGCTTTTTATTTGATTTCATATTTTTTTTTGCATAGTTCGCCATTTTGCCAAGAGGGGTAACTACTTCCTCTGCATTGAAAATTTGAAATTTAACCGAATCTACGCCAGATTGTTTTGCTATGTCTACCATCTTAAGAGCTTTTTTTAAGCTTCCATTGTGATTTATTCCTGCTTCCGCAATTATTTTTACTTTATATGATCTCATTGTTTTTAATTGATCTTAACCCTTTTTTTAATTTAATCTTACTTTGCCAATTAAAAGTTAATTTTGACTTATTTGAAGATATGTTTAATTTTTGTATGTTTTTTTTAATGTTTTTTATACTTCTATCTTCAATTATTTGACAATTAAAAAGTTCTTTCAATGTTTTCCCAATATCTTTGTAAGTGTAGAGTGTTCCACCAACGTTAAAAATACCTTTAACTTTTTTTTTTGTTTTAATAACTAATGAAATAAAATTTGCTACGTCACTTGCATGTATAAGATTTACTTGGCGATGTGACTTATATAAATAAATTTTTTTTTTTATAGACGATTTTTTTACAAGTTTTGTAATAATCTTATTTGGATTTTGACCATTGCCGTAAATTGACGAAGGTCTAAGAATAATTAAACGTAAACCTAATCTACTAAATTTTGTTAATATTTTTTCAGAAATAATTTTTGATTTAATGTATAAATCTTTGTTATTTTTTTTTACTTTAGAATTTTCACTATTTTTAATTTTTTGATTTTGATAAATTATTGCTCCAGATATAAATATTAATTTTTTATTATTTAGATATGAAAGCCTTCCTATTTCTCTCGTTTTATCCAAATTCATTTTAAATGAAAAAAGTTTATTTTTTTCTTTGTTATAATTAGTTGTACAACCAGCATGTATGATTATATTCGAGTCACTAAAAAACTTCTCAAATTTTTTTTTTGAGTATTTTTTTTTAATATCAAATTTTCTAAATATTACATTTTTGTTTTTAATTTTTGGTTTTTTCCTTGAAAGAGCAATAACTTTATAATTTTGTTTTGTTAATTTTTTTACAATATGTAACCCGAGCATACTGGAGGCGCCGGTCAAAGCTATTTGATTTAGAACCATTTATTTATGTAGCCTTTTGATAAATTTTTTTTTAAATTTTTTTTGCTTGAATTAACGAAAATTTCTTCATTGTAAACAAAACACATGCCTGTTCTAATTTTAGGATTTTTTAACTTTTTGTTCAGGTAAAAATTTTTTAAAAACATCTCTGGCTCATTAAAATTGTAATTGGCTCTTATTGCTGTTGTGCCTGAAAATCTAGAGTTAAATTCAAAAGCAATTGGCCCTCTTTTACTATCTTGTAATTGTATATTAAAACTACCAATACAGTCGATTTTTTTGGCGATATTTTTTATATAATTTTTTATTTTTGTAAAATTTTTTGTCTCAATAATCCAAGAACGTCCATTTACTAATTTTCTTTTTCCAACATATGGGCCTAAAATTTTTCCTTCTATAGTTTTAAAAAAACTAGAAGTAAATTCAAAAACATTGTTTTTATTTTTTGAAGAAATGTACTCTTGAAGAATTTGATCCCGCTTTTCATCATAATATTTTTTTAATTCTTCTCTTCTTTTAATAATAAAAACATTCCTAGAAGATGTGCCTCTTTGGTCTTTTAAGACCATTGGAAATTTTAACTTTTTAGATTTATTAACAAGGTCGTGTTGATTTTTAATTTTATAAGTCTTTAAATAATCAAAATCATTATTTTTCAAAAAAATCTGAGTAGCAAGTTTATCATCAGAAATTTTACAAATTTTATAATTTGACACACAAATAATAGTTCCAGTTTTTTTTTCAATTAAATCTTTGTATTTTGAAAAAAATAATATTTCATATTCAGAACCGATCATTAAAACATCAATTTTTTCTCTTCTTAAAAATTGAACAAACCATCTTAATGAATCCTTTTTTTCCACTTTTGGGATTATAAATGACTTTGACGATCTATAAAGGTTAGCATTTAACTCGTTTATGTCAGCTGTAATGATATTTAATTTAAGAGAAGATATTTTAAGTGATTTGTAGATAGCTTGCCCTACAGAGCTACCTGCGCCAGTAATTAAGACTTTAATTTTATTACCCATTTGAGATACGTTTATATATTGGTAAAAATTTATTTACTAAATCACCACGACTCTCATAATTTAGATCAAATTTTTTACCATGTACTTTGATTTTTTTGTAATTATCTATAAATGAAATGTTATTTTTTTTAATAAAATTATTTGCAATTGATAAGGTTTTATTTAAATTTTTTTTCTCACTTTTTAAAATATCTAAAATATTTATAATTTTCTCAATAAATAAGTAGTATTTTTCAGAAAGTAGAGTTTTGTTATTTCTTTTAAGTTTGACATTGGGATAAACAATAAAATCATCTATTATAAGAATATCAATACATCCATTAAGTAAATGATCAATGGCTTGCCTAGGTGTACCTATTGTGGCTATACCGTGTCTATTAAAACTGGTATTTAGCACAGCAGGCACACCTGTAATCTTGAAAAATTCATCAATCAATTTGTAAAATAGCTTATTTGTAATTTTGCTTACCGTTTGTGGCCTACAACTATCATCTACATGAACTGCTGCCGGAATCAAATTAGCATTCTTTTCGATCTTTAAAGCATACGACATATATGGAGCTGAAATTTTTTTATTAAAAAAAAATTCCATTTTATCTTCTAAAATTGAGGGAGCATAAGGCATAAACCAATCTCTTTTTTTTAGAAGTTGGTTAACTCTTGCTTTATTATATATTTTTCTTGGATCTGCAAGTACACTTCTAGATCCAAGAGATCTTGGACCCAATTCTGCTTTTCCTTGAAACCATCCTACAACTTTACCTTTTGTTAATAATTTTGCGCAATCTTTCCATGAATACTTGGTCTTTTTGTATTTGAGATTATAATCACTAATTAATTTTTCTATCTCACTTTTGTCAAAAGACACCCCAAGATATGGTGATAACTTTTTTTTCGGTCTTTTTGTTTTAAACAATTTCATTTTTACAAAAAGGGCCGCACCTAAACTAAGGCCTGCATCATTTGGTGCGGAAGGGATATAAATTTCTTTTAATCCTAAGCTTAAAAGTCTTTTATTAAAAGATACATTTTGAAAAAAACCACCACTGCAAATTAAATGTTTACTTTTAGTTTTTTTTAAAATATTTTTAACAGTCCTCAAAGTAATATCCTCAACAATTTTTTGGCCTGTCGCCGCAACATCTAAATTAGAATAATATTTGGTAATTTCTTTTAATTTATGAGGAGGATTTGGTTGATGTAATATTTTATATTGCTGATAAGCATCAAGTTTCAATTTATCTAGATTATAATTAGAAGATGATCCCTTATCCCTTTTAAGTAAACATTTCGCGGTTAATCCGTCTTTGCTCAATACTAGAAATTTTGAAAGATATTCATATAAATCAGGCCTCACTTTCCCATAAGCAGCTAAGCCCATTACTTTACCGTTATCTACATTTCCTAGATATCCAATAGCTTCGCAAATATAATTATGAAACCGAGTTATTCCCCATCCACCCCTATTTTTTTTTTGCATAATTTTTATTTTATTTTTTGAAAAGGTTCCCCATAAAGTATCAAATGGAAACGTTTCATCTCCACCATCGTCTAAAGATAAAAAAGTTCCATTGTTAAATCCGGAACCGTAAATGCCAAGTGTTACATGGGCTACATGATGATTAACATAATGAATCCTTTTATTTTTTTTTAGTAAGTGAAAATCTTTTGCTTTAAATTTTGAAAAAAAATATTCTAAAGATTTTTTTTCACTCACTGGACCTCTGCCGCCAAATACCCAATGATCCACATCTTTAGCTTGTATCTTGTTTTCTTTAAATGCATTCATCATTGATTTTTGGGGAAATTTATCTAAATTGTTAAGTATAACCTGGTTAATCTTGCCTTCTTCGTTAGAAAAAATTTTATTACCGTTTATAAGCGAGAAGTTTGTGTCATGTCCTTCCCCTATAAAAAACGGAAAAGGGTAAATGCTTGCGATTATACTTTTTTTCTTCATAATAATTTAAAATTAGTTTATGTTGACTTTTGTTATTCTCGTTTAATTTTTAATGATTTTGTTTACTCTTTTTAAAATAAATCCATCATAACCTTTATGATTTGCACTAATTTCTTTTTTTGTAAAATTCAAATAATCAAAATAAGAATTTTTACTAATTTTCAAAATTAGTTTTAATTTTTTTTCAAAAATTTTATAAGAGTCTTCTTCTAATACAAACTTTTTTATTTTTTTAAAAAAGGGGTAACCAGAATCTTGGTGGTTTGTAAAATTACACCAAAAAACTTTGGTGTTATAACCTATCGCTTCTCTTGTCATTGAAGCACGTGTTCCAACTACAACCTCACTTTTGAGCATTAGTTGGTAATTAGAAAAATTTTTTTCATTTCTAGCTTTAAGGCTTACATTCTTTTTATTTAAAACATTTCTAAACCAAGAAAGTTCTTGTACTCTATATTTTGAATTTTTTTCTCCTTTACCAGCTATTACAATTTTAAGATTGTTTTCCTCAGCGAAACGAAAACAGTATTTAGCTAATTTTGAGGCTGTATAATTATAGTTTGATATATGATCACTATCCTTTACATCTTGTATATCTCTTTTCCAATAATTTTTTCTTTCTGAAATGTAATTTCTTTCGCCTGGGTTAATTTCACTTATTAAACAAATGTCATATTCTTTATTTAATTTAATATTTTTTTTTTTTAAATACGTTAGCGCGCATGCAGCTTTAAAAGATCCTTTGGGTTCGATATTTTTAACACTCGTTTTTTTTAAGAATAGTTTTCTATCAAATTGACCAAAGCAATAATATTCTGGTATATAAAATTTTTTTGTCCATTTTTTCGGGAACCATTGCACTTCTCTTGATGCTTGCTGAATTGCGATGAATTTAATCTTTTTTTCTAAAATTTTTGAAATTATGTGAAAATCTGATGAATTATCAATCAAAGTAATAACTACTTTAGGATTAATTTGAATAATTAAAAAAATAAGATAATTCACTCTTAAAGATCTTTTAAAAAAATTGATAAGCATAAATTTTAGTAAGCCAAAATTAATATATAGTTTTGTAATTTTTTGAACCCTAGTTGTTAATATAAAAGTATCATTAGGTGAAAAAAAATTATGAAGTGCTTCTGGTGACTCACAGTCAAAAACTATAATTTTTTTTTTTTGGTGGACATGAAAATACTCTTTTACTTTTTATTCCTAAAATTATGAAATATTTTAGTTTTATGAGATGTCTTTTTATTCTATTTAAGTTCATCTTTTTAAATCAATTTTTTTTAAAAATGTAATAAGAGCTTCCTAGTCCGTTGTACCCTTTAAAAAGATACTTAATATTTTTTTTTATTAATTTATAAGAACAGTTTTTATTATTAATTACTTCAAGCAAATTTATTATTTCATCAGACATATTTGAAAAGTTATTTAATGTATTTTTTTTTATATTATTAAATAAATATGAGATATCGTAATTAAGTTTTTTTTTAAGATTTTTAAGTTTTTTCAAATTTTTATCTGAAGCAAAATTATCTTTGTCATGTAAAATTTGGTTCATTTCTGAAATTAGATTTTCAATATTTTTACTAAGATTAGAATTTTTGGTGTCTGCCAAATGACTATATACTTTTTCATCTTTGCTTTGAGCGAAAATTGATCTTAAACGGTATAAAGATTCTATATTTTTTTTTAAGTGTATATTTTCTAAATTAAAATTTTTTGTCGCTGAGTCAATCCTTATTGGTAATTCAGCTTTAGGTATACTTGAGTAATATTTTAATTTATATTTTTTTGTCCAGTTATTTAACTTTATTGTAGATAAGCCTTCATATGCTTGATTAATTAGATAGTCATTTATTATTCCTCTGTATGTTCTCATCCCAAACTTTACAGATCTATTTAGATGTTCTGAAAATAATTTTTTAGCATATTCATATACTTTCTCTTCATCATTTTCTGATAGTTTCCTAATGATAGCTCTATGAAGTAACCTTTGTATTAATCCAGCATCTTCGACAAAGCCAAGAATTATATAGCCACCTTTTTTTGTAGAAGTAACTAATTTATTAAACAAACCCTCCTGGTCATAAACATGATTAATCACGCCAAAAGAAATTGAAATATCGAAAAAATTTTTTTTTACTTTATAGTCCTCTATTCTTATATTTTTAAAACTTATATTCTTTAATCTTTTTTTTTTCTTTAAATAATTGGCGTAATCGATCGATTTTTTATTAAAATCTATACATTCTAATTTACCTCCAAATTTATTTATAACTATATCTACTTCTCCAGTTCCACACCCTAAGTCAATAATTTTTTTATTTTTGAAAAGCTCTATCGGAAATTTTAAATTTTCAAATAAATTAATATGTAAATTTAAATAATTAATAAAATTATTATTAGCTTTTACATTTATTTTTGACGGACTTTCTTTTTTGAAATCCTTTAAAACTCTATCTGAAAAGATTTTACTTTTTTTCATTAAATGAAATCAATTTTACTTTTTTAAACAAAAACAATTATAACAATTATTTTTTAAATTTAAGATAGTATTTGAAAAAATATAATAAAAAACGATAAGAATTGGGTACCAAGCAATCATCCATATCAGTTTTAAAAAAGTTCTCAAAATACTAGGAAAAAAATTGAAAAAGGTTATTAATTGATTAAGTATAGGTCTTGTTTGAATATCATAAAATTTCCAAGCGGTTGAATTCAATCCTTGTTTAAAACTGATTACCTTGAAGCCGATTTTTTCAAAAAACATTTTCCAATTGTCTAAAGTTTTTGATAGTTTAGTAATTTCAGCAAATCTTCCATTATCTAAACTTTTAAAATAATCAGAAATTTTATTATTAAATTTTTTTGATAAATTGTAACTTAAGAGATAATTTTTAACATTATTATTGTAATTTAATACAATAAGTCTTCCGTCAGACTTTAAAATTCTAAAGCATTCTTTTAAACATAGCTCATAATCTTTAAGCCCGTGTGGTATATAAAGAAAAATGGAGTCAAACAAAGCGTCTTTAAATGGAAGTTTTTCATATTCACTTTTAGTCGCACTTTTTGAAAATCCAATATGTTTAATTTTTTTTATATGATTATCCTTTGCGTCTACTGAATTTAAAATTTTAATTTTTTCTAATCTTCTTAATGCAAATTTTTTTTCTTTGGAATGAGTATCAAAAATATCGCTTTTTTTAAGATCTACATCGAGATACCTATCGAACCATAATGGAAAACTACCTCCGTGCATTATATAACTAAACATTCCATCACCAGAGCCAATTTCTAAATAAGGTTTTTCCCAATTATATGTTTTAATTAAAGTAGCAGTTAGAGTGTCATTTACGGCATCAAAAGGTTTTAAAAAATAAATATTTAGATAATTCCAAAGTCTTGAGATTGTAAAAATAAAACTATTCATTTAATTTTGATGAAAAAATTGTTTAGCAATAGACCATCTAGTTCACTATTTTGTAGAACATATATTGCTTCCTCAGGAGAGTTCACAATTGGATGACCATGCAAATTAAAACTGGTATTTAATAACCCTCCTACTCCAGTTTTTTTAGCGAAAGAATTTAATATTTTGTATAACTTTGGATTATCTTTTTTAAATAAAATTTGAGCTCTTAAAGATTTGTCCGCAGGATGCGCTGCGGCTATTAATTTATTGTATCCCTCTTTAGTAGATTGATATCCAATTGTCATATATTTTGAAATTATTCTTTTTTTATTTTTTAAATATTTTTTTTCGTATTTATCTAGAATTACTGGAGCAAAAGGCATCCAAAAATCTCTATTTTTTATTGCTGAATTAATCTTCTGCTTAATATATGGATTGCTAGGATCAGCTAATATCGACCTGTTTCCCAATGCTCTTTGACCAAATTCCATCCTGTCAACACATCTGGCTAAAATTTTACCTTTAGACAAAAAGTTTGATATAGTGTTTTGATTAAAATTCCTGATAATTTTATACTTTTTTTTATCCAATTTTTTTAAAGCGATTTTTTCCTCATTTAATTTAAATTCAGGGCCCAAATAAAGATTGGATAGCGGAAAATTATTTTTTGAGCTCCATCTTTTTCCTTTTTTTTTTGATAAATCTTCGGCTAAACAGAAAGCTGCTCCGATAGATAAAGTATCATCACTAGCTGATCCCCCAATAAAAAGATTCTTAAGTTCTTTAATTTCTAGTAGTTTTCCCATAGCCTTAACATTTAATGCGACACCTCCAGATAAAATTATTTTTTTTATTTTGAATTTTTTAATACAGTTAGAAACCCATTTAATTACAAGTTCCTCTACCCATGTCTGAAGGCCTGCCGCTATGTTATCGAATCTTATTCCCTCTAACCTTTCTTTGAACCAAAAGTAACTATCTGATGGTTTTGTTTTCCATTTAAATTTTATTCCATCTACATAAAGAGTTTGTTTAAAGATATCTAAAGCTTTTTGATAATATTGTTTCTTGCCATAAGGAGCTAGACCCATTAACTTATACTCGTGTTCATTAGGTTTCATTCCTAAAACTAACGTCATATATCTATATATCCTAGCTATATTGCACTGATTAGTTTTATATAATCTTTTATAAAATCCATCACTATCAAATACACCTACTGTAGCGTTTAGACCATCACCCATTCCATCTATTGTTAAGGCTAAAATTTTTTCATTTCTTAAAGGGGATGCATAATACGAATAGTATGCATGAGCTCTATGGTGATCTACTCTATAAACCTTTTTTTTGTCTATTTTTAAAAAATTCGCTACAATATCAACTCTATCTTTTAAAAATTTTTCATATCTGTTTTTTTTAGTATAATTTTTTCTCCAATATTTTTTTGGATATAAGTTTAAGTCTATCTTTTCAGGAAAAATTTCTAATAATGATTTTTGTTTTTTTTCAGTTTTATCTACTAAAAAAGGTTTCCACCTAACTTGTTGTTCTTTTAGATAATCTTCAACTCTCCATTGGCTTTTTCTTACAATCGTATCATCAAACGGACTGAGATAACTTGCAATAGCTACTGCATCAAGATCCGAAGGTTTAATTTTTGCTTTTTCAAGACAGAATTTGATTGAATTTTGGGGGAAAGTCTCATCATTTTTTTTTCTAGTAAATCTCTCTTCTTGAGCCGCTGCAACAAGCTTGTTATTTATTAAAATAGCAGCTGATGCGGAGAGACCATTATATATCGATAGAATTTTCATTTTTTTGAATTAATAAATGAATTAAAAGTAGTTTATTTAGCAATATGACTCTTATCGCCTTTATATTTTTTTGAAATTGAAACGTCTTGATTTC
>MDTD01138709.1_pt1 | contig 11079 bp, 10 predicted proteins | sample 811221 | NCBI WGS metagenome assembly MDTD01 (sample SAMN05326646, study PRJNA326480) | marine metagenome | isolation source: seawater | place: Pacific Ocean: South West | collected 2011
CTAGAAGAATACCCGGATATAAAACTATTGAGGGAAGACAGACACCACGCCACCGACAGCGGAGCATACTTGGTGGCTGCCACTCTCTACACCACTATCTTCAAAAAGAAAATCATTCATACTCCGGCGAATATGACTTATTCCCAGATCAATGTGGACATAGCCACAAAGAAAAAACTTGACGGTGTCGCCTTAGAAGCCTGTCTTAAACATCACACCATAACGGAGCCGATAAACCCTGATGTGGTGGAAGAGAAGGACAAGATTCAAGAATCTGAAAAAGGACAAAGTCTACAGAAGATACAGCAAGTTCAGCAAGAACAAGAACAAGAGATCAAATAACTTATCTCAATCCAGATTGTATTCCTTCTCTAATTCACTGTACTCATCCTCATCGGGAACATCTACTTTTAAATTCTGTTTCTCCGTCCGCCGGGATTTCGCCCTATATTTGCCGCTCAACCTGGGAATGTTTACGGACTTACCTTTCTTTCCGCCCACCGTTTTTACGGAAGACTCCTTCTTGGTTGAGGTTTCTCGTCTGAGGTTATACTCGCCCAGGGATTCATTAACGATGGTTACATAATTCTCGTACCGCTCCTGCGATATTAATTCCGGTACTATTTCCCCTTCATTTAAATGATCTCTGACATTGCATCCGGCCTCAACAAGATGCAAGCAATCGGAAAATCGACAATCTCTAGAAAGCTTCAATATTTCAGGGAATTGAAAGCTAAGATCATGGGGGTCAGGATGACGTAGTTCAGCCAGGTTGAACCCCGGCGTATCTGCAACCCAGGCCAACTTCTCTTCTTTGTCTACACACTTCTTATCCAGATGGACTCGATAAATCTCCGAATAGGTTGTGGTATGCCTTCCTACACCGAATTCATGATCCATAACACCTATTTTAAGATTTAGTGAAGGTTCGAGACGATTCAAGAGGCTGGACTTGCCGACACCGGATGGTCCGGCGAAGACAGTTATTCTGTCCCTGAGAATCTCCAAAAGCCCGTCCACACCGTCGGATGTCTTAGCTGACACCATAATTACCTTGTAGCCCAAACCTTCATAAATCTCACGTAATCTATTCTTCTGGGACTCGTCCACGAGGTCACATTTGTTAAAACACAAAACCGGCACAGAGTCAGGCAATTCAAGCTGAAAGTGAACAATGTAACGGTCGCACCAGAGCTGGTTCCATTCCGGCTGCCTGACAGCCTGTACAATAACAACCTGATCCACATTGGCTATTTGTGGCCGGCTAAGAAGACTCCTTCTATCGAGGCGAGAAACAATAACAGCTTCTCCCTCTTCCTGATCAATGTCTTCCAGCTCCACAAAATCACCGGTCAAGATCGAAACGCGTTCTTTCTTCAGACGCCCTCGGGCCTGACATAAGAGCGTCAAGTCAAGCTGAGATTGATATACAAGATATCCTCCTGCGTGACTCCTCAGAACAACTCCAACAACCATGGAAATGATGTTACCTCTTAATGTCAGACAAAAAAAATGACCACTAAAATAACAGGATACAACACCACACTCAGGCAAGCCATGACCGTAGAAACGGATATCAGTAAAATTAGAAATATTGCAATAATCGCCCACGTCGACCACGGCAAAACCACCCTGGTGGACGGATTTTTGCATCAAACAGGGATATTCCGTCAAAACCAGGAAGTGGTTGATTGTGTGCTCGACTCCAACGACCTGGAAAGGGAGCGAGGAATAACAATCCTGGCGAAAAATACCGCTGTCACCTATGAAGACCACCTGGTTAACATAGTCGACACTCCCGGACACGCTGACTTCGGGGGAGAAGTGGAGCGAATTCTCGGCATGGTAGACGGCTGCCTTCTGGTGGTGGACGCCGGTGAAGGTCCCATGCCCCAGACAAGGTTTGTGCTTAGAAAAGCCCTGGAAAGAGATCTCAAACCGGTGGTTGTGATCAATAAAATAGATCGTCCCAACATCGACTCCCATGTGGCAGTGGATCAAGTCTTCGACCTTTTTGTCGAACTTGGTGCAACTGAAGAACAGTTGGATTTCCCCTACATATTCGCTTCAGGTGTACAGGGTTACGCCACCGAAGACCCTACCAAACCAGGCGAAGATCTAAGACCTTTACTTGATCTAATCCTCAAACATTGTCCGAGCCCAGAAGCAAAACCGGAAGCTCCTTTGCAGATGCAGATAAGCATCCTCGACTATAGTGACTATCTGGGTAGAATCGGTATCGGCAGAATCTACGCTGGTTCAATGAGAGCCGGTGATACCGTTACGCTGATGAGAGAAGATGGCTCTTCCACCAACGGCAAGATAAGCAAATTATTCACATTCCACGGACTGAAAAGAATTGAAGCCAAGGAAGCCAGCGCCGGAAATCTAGTAGCCTTTGCCGGATTTCCCGACGCCAACGTGGGTGACACGTTGGCAAGCCCGGAGAAGCCCTCTGCCCTTCCCAGGATCAAAGTCGATGAACCGACCATGAAAATGTCTTTCCTGGTTAACGATAGCCCCTTCTCCGGTCAGGAAGGGAAGTTCGTCACCTCCCGCCAGATTCGCAGCCGGTTGTACAAGGAGCTGGAAACAAATGTCAGCCTCAGAGTCAAAGACACTGAAAACACCGACACCTTTACCGTAAGTGGAAGAGGTGAATTGCATCTGGGAATTCTTATTGAGACCATGCGCCGGGAAGGTTATGAGTTTGCCGTTTCAAGACCCGAGGTAATCACCAAGGAGATTGACGGAAAAGAACATGAACCTTTTGAAAGGCTGATCATCGATCTGCCGGACGAGTATACCGGTTCAGTAATGCAAGTTCTGGGACCGAGAAAAGCTGAACTGCAGAATATGGAAGTGGAAGGAACCCAGGCGCTGCTTGAGTTCACCATTCCTACAAGGGGAATCATCGGATTCAGAAGTGAGTTTCTGCGCCTGACCAAAGGAAACGGCGTCATGAATCATGCATTTATCGAATACCGCCCATGGTGCGGTGACATTCCCAGCCAGAGAATGGGAGTTTTGGTCGCCTGGGAAGAAGGAGTATCTACGGCTTACGCGATTCAAAATGCGGAAGACCGAGGTCGCTTTTTCATCACCCCCCAGACCAAAGTTTACGGCGGCATGATCGTGGGGGAGAACAACCGTCCCCAGGATCTTAACGTCAACGTATGCAAGACTAAAAAGCTCACGAATATGCGCAGTTCCACCGCCGACGTCATGGTTACTCTGCAGGCCCCCATTGAGATGAGTCTCGAAAAATGCCTGGAATACATTCAACCCGATGAACTTGTGGAGATCACTCCGGAATCGGTAAGAATGAGAAAGAGAAACCTTTCCCGGAAGTAAATTCTGGAATTGTTTCTATTCCACCAGAAACAACTCCTCCACATCGCTCACTTTTTTATATTCGGAAACATCCGAATCAAAGCTGGCACCGGGAGGTAGCTTGGTCTTCAACTCTCTAATGGCCTCCTTGCTCAGGTTGGGCGCGAGGAGAATAGTAAGGTGCCTGAGTTGCGGAATTTTAGTGAAGTGAATCAGGTCATCATCATCAATGGCAGTATCAGTTACGATAATACTTTTGATATGCTTCAACTGAGGCAATAAAGAGACATACTCTTCTACCGACGCAATCTCATAGAAGGCCAGTCTTTCCACTTTCTTCGCTTTGTTGAAGGCGAGTATATCCCGTGGTTTGATCTTCATTTTGCCACCAATATGAACCGCGCCCAACTGCGGAAATTTGGTGAGCAATTCAATAGCACGGCTATCTAATTGAGGACAGAAGGCCAGATCGAGAAAGTGTAGATTCTTAATCGGAATCAACTTCTCTATACCCTCCGCGCTGATCTTGTTGTTATGGCCGATGGATAGAGATGTAAGTCCGGGCAATCGCACAAGTTCTTCCAAATGACTGTTGTCTATGCCGGCACCATTTAAATTCAGGACCTCCAGATTAGGCATCCGGGCCAGATGTTCCAGGCAATTACTGGTTACCTTCTTGTTTAAGCGCAAGTCAATACTCCTGATTGGAGCCTTGGCGTCGATGCGCAGATTAAAGACAAATTGGTCGGTGATACCGGTGTCGGTTACAAGTAACCGTCTCAATCCTGGTAGTTCATTCAGGTAAAGGGCTGAATCATCGGATAGCTTGCAGGCTGTCAGATTCATTCTTTCAATCGGAAGAGTCTTCAGATATTTAAATCCGGATCCGTCAATCTTCTGACCCTCGAAATTGATGGAGATGGGAACTTTCATTCCGGTCACTCCCTTTACCAAGAGCTTCAAATCGCTGTCGGTAATATTTACTCTAGTGGATACTTTGACGGATTTATCTCCCCTGGTAACAAAAAACAAATCATCGAAATCTGATAAAGTTTCCGGTTTGTCACCCTCGCTAGTGTTGCTCTTTCCTGGCGGGGACTCGGACTTATCCTTCCCAGCGGTGTAGATATGTGTTCCGGCAAGGCCGAGCAAAAAAATGGAAAACGCTATAAGGGAAATGGTCTTCCAGGAGTTACCACCGAGAGTACTCTCTCCTTCCAGCTCTGAGACTCCTCCTTGATACGCTATATCTTCTATTCTGGAAAGTGCGCCGCTAAACTCTTCGAAGCTCTGGAATCGCTCATCCTTCGACTTAGCCATCGCCTTATGGATAGCAACACTTAGCTCATCAGGGCACTTGATGAAATCATCAACCCGGGGCGTATCCTCGTTGATATGGCTATGCATCACATCTATAGGTGTATCGCCACCGTAAGGTTGGCGGTCGGTGAGCAATTCAAACAAAATACAACCAAGCATATAAACTTCTGAACATCGATCATGGGGAAGCCCCTGCAGAAGGTCCGGACTCATATAAGCGGGAGTAGCTTCATAACTATCAGGCTCTGGAACAGTCTTCTTGTCTCCGGCCATAAAGGAGAAATCAATAATCTTAACCTCCGGAAACTTCTGATCATCCAATTTGACCAGGATGTTTCCCGGCTTAAGATCGTAGTGAAAAGTATCCATGGAGTGACTGTATTCCATGGCAGAACATACTTCAATTCCTATCGCCCTCGCCAGTTGCCAGCTGAGCACTCCCTCTCGCTCCAGCAATTTATCAAGGCTCTCACCGGAGAAATACTCAAGTACCATATACGGTACCTGCCCTTCAGTGATGCCAAAATCAAGAACTTTGATGATCGATGGATGACTAAGCTTGCTGATAGCCCTGGCCTGTTCCTGAAAGGCGATCAACTGCCTGGATTCCGTAATCTGAAGAATTTTAACGGCGACATTTTTGCGCAAAAGCGTATCGAAAGAGAGGTAAACCGCCCCACTTCCACCTTTCCCGAGAAGCTTAAAAGGCTTGTACCGACCTATGGGAAACTCTTCTTCAGGCAGCTCGATTGTATCTTCTTCTCTGTATTCAATTTCTGCCAATGTATCCGGAGTCCGGTAAAAATCAAGACCTCCGCCTTTCTCCCGGTCTTTTTTCAGGACCGGTTTACCACAGGAGCAAAAATCCGGTCGAAAAATGAACTGAGTAAAGGACCCTTGCCGGGCCTCTCCTATCCTTTTTCCACAGCTCTGGCAGCTTTCATAGGCAGGAGATGGAAAATCTTCTCCAGGAGTGAGATCACAAACACAGGCAGAAATCCACTGGGTGATGCTTGCCGCACTACCGGACTTCTTAGGCTTGTTGCAGACTGGGCAGAGTTCCTGTTGTCCTACCATGTCACTCTATATTGATGGTACAGAATGATTATACAGCCTCTAAGCCGGAACTCCCTGCTTCCAAATGCCTGCAAACACAGGGAAAGAAAGCAGAGAGCACCGACTGTGAGGCTGGAATCATCAAGAGCGGTGAGGAAGCTCTTGCGATTCACTCTGATAGGAAACTCTCATACCGCAATGGGAGCACTCGTGGCCTATCTGTTGACAAACTTTTCTTCTGGGATCTCTTAGCACAAACCAGCCCTTTACAGTCAGACCACCTTTCACAAGCATATGCAAAGCAGATTGGAGCAACTGCACCCTGGGCTCTCCTACCTTACTGGAAGACTCCTTCATGGCAAGCAATTCTTGATGGGTCATGCGAGGCGAAGGCTTTGACTGAGATCCTGCCTCATCTGCCTGGTCGGGGGAGCCTCCTGTTGCGGCGCTAAACAGTTGATGCAGAGCTTCGGCCTCGACCCCGGTATCAGCAACAGCCGTGACCTTCGCTTCGGCCTGTTGGCTCGAACTCAACCTGGCCGCTAGCCTCTCCAGCTCTATAAACTTATTCCTTGTATTGATTTGATTGGTCATAAATAAGTCCACCCATCTTGGTAAGAATCGCTCAAACATCGGAGATTTTGGAAACAAATCTCTCATTCAAACTCGAGCCGATATCAATAAACTCTGCCATTGCTTCACTGGTTACAAGATCCGATTCAAGTTTCTGTGCTCTGACGGCAGCTTGAAGAAAGGCTGAATAAACAGAAGACAATCCTATGGATAGAATTAAAGAGACAAACAAATTCGTCAAGAAGTCACCATCGGTCTCCGGCTCTGATGATTCCGCAACAGAATCCAGCGGCAAAGAAACCAAATTCAACATCTTCAGGCCAAAGACCTTTTTGTCAACGCGATCCAACTTTCATACCTCGAAAGAGTCTGCCGAACTTTTCTGAGACGGCAGCAAGCCCACCTAAAAAAATCATATCCATTCCACAGCATTTCGAGAATCCATCAATCAACCAATTCGCTATCGGTCAAATGACCGATTTGCAGACAAAAGCCCTACCAGGGAGCGACCGTTAGACATATTGCCCCCGTAGCGCTGATAAACAGTCGGTTTGACATCAAGATCAAATAGGTCGACAATTCACTATTAAAGATAGAAAGGAAGTGTTACTTGTTTAAACTACTGGTAGTATTACTCTCCCTGGGAGTAAAAAAGTCCGGTGCTGCAAAACTTATGATCCTTGGGCTTATAGGCACCACATTCATCGGGATGATGAAGTTGGGAGCCAGAAGGACAAACTTCAACCTCTACCGTTCTCCGAGAAGTAGGCACTAACCTCAATTCTCCAATCCTTTATATGGACTTTGATAAATTTATATTGGCCAGCAAGTCCTCCTTCGTTCTTAAAACCGATGAGGACGCAGAGACCGTAAAACTGAAATTGGTAGAGCTCGGTCTGACAGCCAGAGAGATAGAGAAACAGAGAAGCAAATCTCTCAAAGAAAGAGGGAGTAAGGATGAGGTCCGGGAAGTAGAGACACTAGCCGGCAAAGTCACCGGGCAGCGCTTCTTTTCCTGGCCATTGCTTTTGGACTTCACCAGGTAGCCTATCAGTTCTGGATTAGTGGAGACTACAAAACAAGCGAGATGCTCTGCCATCCGGTGTCCACCATATCCAAAGCATTTCTGGACAAAGAGAGCGCCGTGGTAGCCGACACAGACTTCTACCTGGCTGAATGTCTTCGCTGCCAGGGCAAATTGGAAGAGGCAAAGGCGATTTATCTCAATGTTCTCTCTCTTTACGAAAACGATATAGGAAAAGAGCACCGTTTTGTGGCAGATGTGACCTTCAATCTGGGTCGCATTTATGAAGCGGAAGGCAACTTCAAAGAAGCGCAAAAAATGTATGAAAGAACCCAGACTATCTGGTCCCAAACAATCGGCAAACACAACATTCTCACGAACCGAGTCAGAGACCGATTGGCAATTCTAGGTCTAAAACACAATCAGGAAGTAAACGCTCTCAAAAACTTGAACACAGCCCTAAAATATGACCGCAGATATAAACCATCCATAGGAGCCATCGCGGTGGCTGAAGATTTAAACGATCTGGCGGTGGCCAAGTTCTATGCCGGGGACATAGAAGGAGCAAGAAACGACCTGAAAGAGTCAATCTCCATACTTGAAAAACTCCCTGGAGAAAAAAACGACAAACTGGCAGCCCCCTTAATCAATACAATCTACATAGAGTTGTATTCAGAACTAATTTCTAAAGATGTTGGTAAAAAAGGTATTGAGATAGATTCGTCCATAGAAAGACTAAACAGGATCATGGATACGCAAATATCCAGGGACGACTTTGTAATGAACGTAGAGAAGCCCGGTGCTCGTATATCTAAGAAGCTGAGCGATGCCTATCAAAAGATTCTAGACAAACAAAGACCAAGCTATGAAGCCCCCACATACGATACCAGGGCAAATGTGCTCATCTCCCTGGAGGGTAGACTCTAGTCAAAATCACTTCTTAAGACTTTTGAGTCCTCTAAGAATGTCTTCGGGGTCCATTCTCTTCTTGTAGTCTTCGTCCACGAAACGCTCTCTGACAACGCCGTCAGCGTCCACAATAAAGGTTGCCGCCAGGGGCAGCTCCCAGGAATCATCACCGTTCGACTTTTCAAGATCAATTCCAAAATCTCTATAAACCGAGATCAGTTCTTTTGGCAGCTTGAATACAAGTCCCAGTTTACGGGCATATTCATTGCCGGGATCGCTCAGGACCGGGAACTTCAATTCGTTCTTCTCTCTCGTACTCAAGCTCTCATCAGGGGTTTCAGGAGAGATTGCCACAAGTCCGGCTCCAGCTTCTTTAATTCTGGATAGATTCTTCTCCAGATAGCGAAGATTCAAATTGCAGTAAGGACACCAGCCACCCCTGTAAAAGACCACCACAAGCGGACCTTTCTCAAGCATACTTTTGGAGGAGACATAATTGCCATCGGCTCCTTTTAGCTTGAAAGGAATCATGGGCTGACCTACTTTCAATACGCCATCCACGATCTTACTTGTTCTAAGCTCTTCAATGGCATCGGACATAACCTTCTTCTTCGCCGGTGATATGGATTTGGATTGAGCAGACTGCTTAGCCCTGGCTCCAAGCGCTTCGGTGAGACCGGATGCTTTTTTATTGTTTGCCCCGGGGCTCGGGTTAGATTCAGCAGCCAGACCGCCAAGCCCTACCACTATAATCAAAGCCGCCAGGGGTCTCAGTAAAGATTGAAAGAGCTTGCTCAGGTGTATGGTCAATGTCTTATACCTGTCCATGTTGTCGCCGTTATTGCCGGAGGTTTTCGAAGAAAGGACTATTATAAGCACATGGCTGGCCTTTAGCGGCAAAATGAGGTTGAAAGTTTGCGAACTATCAAAATTCGCCGGTATCCAAAAATTCCGGTAGATCTAAACAATCCGCAAGTTTTGGGTTGTTGATGGCAAGGCAAGTTAAGTCTTATTATGCGCCCATAGACCCTACTACTATCTAGCCTGGTTCAGCCGACTCAGTCCCGGACCACGGTCATAAGTAGAAAAACTCCCGCGCCAAGGAAGAGCATGGATACAATCAAGCCCAGATAGGCAAGCAGATAGCCCGTGCTGGATTCAAGAACATTGCTTTCCGGCTTATCCGGGTCAAAGAGAACTTTGACCACCTGGCCCTTCTTGAAGTCAAAACTATTCTTATCCACAAGACCAGGGCAGACAAGCTGCTTTTCTCCCGCCCTGAATCGATAGATAACCTTTGTTTTTGCCGGAGTGGAGGCAATGACACCAACTACGGTTGCGTCAATCCGCTTCCAGAGTTTGGTCTTTAGCGTGGTTGAGGATTGCCATGCCACCATAAGCGCCAGACCGACAAAGACAGCACTGGCTGCCAGTCTCGCTTTAGACGAAAGCTTTCGGATCTGCTGAATGATACTCAAGCTTCTCCAGCCCCGACAAAAGAGGAAAGTTCTTGACTCTCAATGCCATCGAGAAATACGCCGGTGGCCATCCGAGCGTACTCTTCCTGGGAGACCGGTCCATCCGGACGAAACCAGGTGTAGGTCCAATTGATAGCGCCCATCAAATACATTGCCAGGGACGATCTCAGGGACTCATCAATGCCCGGCTTCAATTCGGAAAGCAAATCTTTGATCAGGCCGACAAGATTTCTCTCCAACTGTTTGATCTCGACCTGTTGCTTGTCAGGCAGGCAGTGGAGGCTGTTAAGTAAAACCACATGCTTGTCCCGGGATTCCATGTATAAACGCATTAACGCGCCGATAAGAGCATGCAATCTCTCTCTTGCCGAAGAACTTCCCTGAGATACCTTTTCTTCTGTCCCGGCCAGAGCCTCTTCTGCGGTTCGCAAAAGAAGGTGGCAGTGAGAGCTCAGCATTGAGTAGAGAAGCTCCTCTTTTGATTGATAGTAGTGATAGAGCAGAGCCTTAGAGACACCGCACTGCCTGGCAATTTGAGACATAGAAGCTCCGTCGAAGCCTCTTTCGGCAAACATGGCGGCAGCCGCATCTAGAAGCGACTGCCTGCGCTCCTCGTAATTTTCAGCCCGGGGTCTCACCATTGGCGATATCGCTCGATTCAGCTAACTACAAGTCTCTCAGGATCGCCCTCAAAATATAGGCACGATCTTGTCGGCATCAAAGGCTACATCCTCGCCATCAACATCGATCTCTGGCAGCGCGGGGAACTTGACACCGTGCGGCTCAACAATAGTTTTGAGACGCACCACGGCTGTTCTCCAGTTCTCCCGACGTTGCTCATAGTCCAGGATACCGAAACCGGCTTCTCTAGCTTGCTCTTCAAGCAAACGCTGGGCCGGCAAAAATGTCTCAGGAAGCTGCCAGAACTCAGCCGGTGGCTCGTAAAGAATACCGGACAGGAAGATGAATCCTGCTCGGAACTGTTTGGTCACCGTGTCCTTCTCTTCTTCGGACATCTTAGGCAGAATCTCTTTGAGAAGAGCAAGACAGAAGCTAAGGTGTCGACCTTCATCCCGACCGATGTTCTTGAAAGCTTCCTTGAACACAGGAATTTCAGTCTTCTCGTACATAGAGTGGAAGAGCGTCGAAGATGCCACTTCTCCGAAAAGGAAAGAGCTGAAGAGAATACCCATGGGGTACATCTCAACCGCTTTCTTGTAACCTCTCCAATAGCGGGCACCGTTGTGATAGAGCCACTCAACGTTATTTCTAGCGAGTTTGCCCAGTTCGGTCTGGGGCTCAAAGCCCAGGGGGCCGTTCGGGGTGAGCAGATTTATGGCTCTTCCACAGACCTCTTCATGATTCATCTCATCTCTGGTTACGGAG
>MDTD01110519.1_pt1 | contig 11078 bp, 11 predicted proteins | sample 811221 | NCBI WGS metagenome assembly MDTD01 (sample SAMN05326646, study PRJNA326480) | marine metagenome | isolation source: seawater | place: Pacific Ocean: South West | collected 2011
CCAGCTGTATTTGCATTACCTTTTTTTCAATTTTATTCATCGGTAAATTTATTTGATACTCATGTGGCTGTAGCTTTATCACATTGTTTATTTAATATCCCACTAGCTGTATGGATTTTAGAGGGATTTATGTCAGCAGTTCCTAAAGAGTTAGATGAAACGGCTTACGTAGATGGTTATTCATTTTGGAGATTTTTCTTTAAAATATTCATACCAACTATAACTGCTGGGATTGGTATTACAATGTTTTTCTGTTTTATGTTTTCTTGGGTGGAATTATTATTAGCTAAGACTCTTACAGCTGTTGCTGCAAAACCTATTGCAGCTACTATGACAAGAACAGCTAGTACATCAGGATATGAACTTGGATTACTTGCAGCAGCTGGCAGTTTAACAATTATACCAGGAGCTATTGTGATTTACTTTGTAAGAAATTATATTGCGAAAGGATTTGCTTTAGGAAGAGTATGATGATGTTTAATGTTTTAAATGCTGCTACTTGGGGTGATATGGCCAAAGAAAAGGAGAAAGGTTTCTTTGAATTTGAGTTTATCACTTGGATGGCTTGGACTTGGCAAACAGCTGCATTTTTTATATTTATTGCATTATGTCTTACCGCAATGGTAATTTGGGAAAAAAAATCACCAGGAGGTAGCCCGAGGAAAGGTATACTTGGACTAGATACGACTAGAGGCGATAGGTTATTTATATCGTTATTAGGTAGTGCTTTCATTCATCTTTTTTGGTTAGCATTAGTTGGTAGTGTGTTATGGATAGCTACAATTATTTGTGTAGGGTATGCCGTTGTCGTATTTAGATATGTTTAAAAAAAAAATTAATATTTACTTAATAAAATTCGTTGAACGCAATCAAAGAGATGTTTATATCCATTTTTATTTGGATGCATATCAATTTTATGGAAGTTTTCTATATTTTTTCCAAAATCACAGACAAAATGATTTTTTGTTAAATTTTTTATGAATTTTTCAGCATAAAATGTATCATACTCTTTTCCATGAATAATCTCATTTTTGTTTGTCAACTGAATAAAAATTATAGAATCGTCGTACTTTTTATATAAATTTTCTATAGATTGAAAATTTCTCTTAATATATTCATTTTTAGAAAAATAAAACTTTTGTCTCAAAAAATTCTTTACTATTTTAATTGAGTAAAGATTTAAAAAAAAATATTTTATATTATTTTTAATTTTTTCGGAAAGTGAAATTAGATTATTTTGATTAACTCTAAAATCACTTAATTTATTCAAAAATTCATCAGGATCTTCATTTTTAAAAGGGAAGCCATAAAAATTTTCATCTCCTATACATTTTTCATGATTTTTTAAACATGTAAGAGATTTATCTGAAATATTAAAAATATTTCTTCTTAAATCATCGCCTATATAAAAAAAAATTAATTTTTTCACAGAAAAATGTTTGGATATATGACTTTCAAGTAATTCAAATTGTTGTGGCCCAGTGCCCATAACGCCGCCATTGATTATTTGTAATTCTTTAAATTGTCCATTAAAGTTATTAATCCAGGCATCTGAGCCTTGACCTTCCACGAATGAGTCACCTAAAAATAAAATTGAAGGTTTATTTTTTTTTAAATCATTTTTTTGGACTAAGCCAAAATTATTAGTAATAATTTCATAATCATATTCTTTTACCCATGTATTTTCTAAATTATAGAAAGTTTTACTAATAATCTTTTTATTAGGATGATATTTAAATATTTTGCCAATATTTTGAAAAACCAAACCTTCCTCAAATAGCATAAATCTTTTATCATATACTGAAAATTTATAATCTTTTTTTATTTCTTGATATTTCAAATGAAAAAACAGCTCAATTATTACAAAACCAAAAAAAACACTAAATAGAACAAGGAAAAATTTTTTTTTTTCCATTCAGTATTTAATCCTTAATTTTATAGTTTCAATTGTATACGAAAATAACATTTTCACTAACCTAGATTTAGAAACTCCATATTTTCTTACATCATATTTGACTGGGTAATCAAAAATTGAAATATTTTGTTTTTGGACAAAATATAGAAGTCTTATATAGAAGTCTCCATAACCAAAAAATATTTTATCAAAATCTTTTTTTAAGTATTTTCTTTTAATTATAAAAAAACCACTCAAGTTATCTGATAATTTTCCACCAGTAATTAGATTGACAAAAAAATTAAATATTAAACTACAGAAATGTCGAAAAAAAGTATTAGAAGAGCCGCCTTTTAGAAATCTAGAACCACATATCATGTCATATTTTCCCTTCTCAAAAGCTGTTATCATTTTCTTTAAATCTTGAGGTCTGTGATTAAAATCACTATCCATAACAATAATTATCTTTCCTTTTGAGGTCACTATCCCATTCTTTATTGAAAGCCCTAAACTCCTATCTTTTTTTCTTAAAATATATTTAAGTTTCATATTTTTTTTATAAATTTTTTTTAATTTTGGTATCGTTTGATCTTCGCTATTATCATCTACTAAAATAATTTCAAAATTCTTATTTTTTAAAACTCTCAACAATTGCGGCAGTAATAGCTCAAGATTTTCAAATTCATTAAAACACGGTAAGACTAAAGAATATTTTGTTTTCATTTTTGCAAAATTAATTTATATCATAATAAATAAAAAAAAAATTGATATTATGCCAAAATATAAATTTCCACTTTTTACACCCTATATAAATAAAGATGAAAAAAAACTAGTTATTGATTGTTTAGATTCAAATTGGATTTCATCTAAAGGAAAGTATATTGATAAGTTTGAAAGAAAATTTTCTCAGTATATTAATACTAAATATTGTATCTCAGTAAATAACGGAACAGCAGCATTGCATTTAGCAATTTTATCTCTAGGCATAGGACCAGGCGATGAGGTTATCGTTCCATCTTTTACTTATATTGCTCCAGTCAATGCAATAAGATACGCGGGTGCAAAAGTAAAATTTATAGATTCAAATTATAGAACTGCTCAAATCGATGAAAATGAAATAATTAAAAAGATAAACAAGAATACAAAGGCTATAATAATAGTTCATCTGTACGGTTATGTTTGTAATATTCCGAAGGTAAAAAGAATATGTGATAAAAAGAAAATTTTTTTAATAGAAGATTGCGCAGAAAGCTTTGGTAGTTTTTTTAATAAAAAACACTCGGGGACATTTGGTAAAATTGGAACTTTTAGTTTTTTTGGAAGTAAAACAATAACTACCGGAGAAGGTGGAATGGTAGTTACAAATGATAAAAAAATAGCTGAAAAAATATACAAATTAAAAACTGTTGGTGTTGTGAAAAAAAAAAACAATTATTGGCACGATATGATTGGATACAATTATAGAATGACTAATATTTGTGCAGCTATAGGTTTAGCTCAACTAAACAAGAAAAAAGAGATTTTAAAAAAAAAAGAAAAAGTTTTCAAATTTTATGAAAAAAAGCTTAAAAACTTACCTGTTAGATTTATTGAAATTTTAAAAGGTTCAAAGTCTTCGTATTGGCAAATAGTAATCTTTGTTAATAATCTTAAAATTAGAAACGCATTATCTAAATTTTTAGAATCAAAAAAAATAGAAACAAGAACTTCATTTCCTCCTGTTCACACTATGCCAATGTATAAATCTAAAAATAAAAGTATTTTGAAAAAAGCAAAAATTTTATCTGAAACTGGAATATGTTTACCAAGTAGCCCATCTTTGAAAGAGAACGATATTAAATATATATGTGATCAAATAAAAGGATTTTTATAAAAATCTATTTTCTTAAATATACTCTTCCAAAAATTTCAAACAAGTATCTAAAATTATTTTTTTTATAAAATGAAATGTTTTCAGTATCTTTTTTTAAAGTTTTTACAAAGACACTATCAAATTTTTTAAAATAAAAGTCATAATTAATAAAACTTTCCTTTATCAAGAAAGTTCCAAAACCTTTATTTTGAAAATTTTTGCTAACACAAATAATTAAAAGCTCAATATTATTTAGTTTAAGTTTATTTTCTTGTTTTCTTGAAACCAGAACATAAATAGCACAATTGATAAAATTTTTAATATTTTTTAATTTTAAAAAAAATAACGACCCTAAAAAACTTTTCATCAAAATTATAAAATTTTCGATAAATAATTTTTTCATTATTTTATCATCTTTACCGAATAAAACGAAACCAACCAGTTTATCCGAGCTTGAGACTCCAATACCAAGATTAGATTTATTTGAAAAGAAATAAGATAGGTAATTTCTAATTATAACTCTTCCTACCATAGACTTTAAATTTTCAGGTAATGATTCTATCCAAATCAATTCAATATTTTTAATGTGTTTTTCGTTTAATTTTGACAATTTGTATTTATTTATATCCATATCCTATGAAAATATAATATATTAATATTTTGTAATAAACTATTTACATTGAATTAATGACTAGGTTTTTTAAAAAAGACTCTATTATATATTATATTTTTTTAATTTATTTTTTTACTGGCATTTTAATTTATAAAGACTTCGGCATAGGTATAGAGGAACATTTCCAACGAAGTTCGGGTTTTTATTGGTTAAATTACTTGTTGCAATTCACAGATTTTGAAATTTTTAAAAATCAGGTAACTCAAAAAATAATTGAAATCAAAAGTTTACATCCAAATTTGCCGCCAGTTGAAATAGCCAAACATTATGGAATTATATTTGATTTACCATTGGCATTTATAGAAACATTTTTTAATATTAATAATTCTAGTGATCAATTTTACTACAGACATTTAATAAATTTTTTAATTTTTTTTATAAGTAGCATTTTATTTTATAAACTTATAAAGAAACGTGTAAAAATTAATCAAATAGCAATCGTTTCTGCTTTATTTTATATTTTAAGTCCAAGGGTATTTGGTAACAGTTTTTTTGATGGAAAAGATTTATTATTTTTATCATTAGTTACAATTACATTTTTCTTTTATTCAAGATATTGTGAAAAAAAAAATTTTGTAAGTCTTTTTTTATTTGGATTATTTTCGGCTATATGTGTGTCATCACGTATAATGGGTTTATTTTTTCCTATTTCATTTTTATTAATTAGTTTATTTCAACTTTTAAATTCTGATAAAAAAAAAGAAATATTAAAAGAAACTGGGCTATTTTCTTTAATATTTATTTTATGTCTTTTTCTTCATTGGCCATATTTGTGGTCAATTGAGTTTACTGAATATATGAAATTTTTTCAGGTTTTTAAGGTGGGATCTAATCCAGATGTTTATTTTGACGGAAATTTTTATAATTCTGAATATTTACCTTTTAAATATATTCCATTTTGGATTTTAATTTCTACCCCTGAAATCATAATAATAACATTTTTCATAGGATTTATATTTTATGTAAGGAGATTATTTAATAGAATAATTTTAATAAAAGAAGTTTCTATATTTAATGATTTATGGAGAGGAAACCTTGAAAAAATTGATTTGTTTATCTTATTAGGTTTTTTTCAAATTTTAATTGTTTATACAAGTTTCAACTTAAGCCTATACAGCGGGTGGAGGCATTTCTTCTTCTTAAATTTTTTTATAACTTATTTTTCTGGAATAGGAATTTATTTCATAATAAAGAAATTTAAAAATATACTTTTAATACAAAAATTTTTCTTATTTTTTGTATATATTTGTATTTTCAATATCATATTTGATTTATATAAATATCATCCCTTTCAGAGTGTGTACTTTAATAATTTTATCTCCAAAGAAATGAAAAAAAATTTTGAGGCAGATAACCAATCCATAAGTAGAATATTTGCTATTAGAGACATTTTAAATGATTCTAAAAACAAGAATCAAATTATAATTGCTACAGCCTCTTGGACACCACTTGAGAATGGCAGATCATTGCTTAGTGATCGAAATAAAGAACGTTTAAAATTTACAGGAACTGACAACAAATCTAATGCCGATTATATTTATTCTAACTACTATTACGAAGTAAATCCAAGATATGAAGAAAAATATAAAATACCGAGTAATTTTAAGTTGTTAAAAACTCATTCAGTTGATAATACAATTATATATTCAATTTACAAAAAAATTCAATAATGAAAATTTTCGTTTATAAAACACTATTTATCTCGTTTGTAATCTTTATTTTATTCCATTTAACTTTTGGATATTTAATTAAAAGTTATGAAAAAAAATTTTATAACAACTTTTCTTCCCAGAAATTAAACGAAATCAAGGAAAAATCTAGAAAAGAAATAAGAAATGCAATTGAAAAGGATAAGATTTTAAACGAAGAGGATGCACAATTATTAAAAAAATTTTTGGAGAAAATAAGAGGTGAACTTAAATAAAAAGGAGAAACTATGACAAAAGTTGGTATTAATGGTTTTGGAAGAATTGGAAGATTAATTTTAAGAGCTATATTAGAAAATTTCAAAGATAAGATAAAAGTTGTTGCAATTAATGATTTAGGATCTATAGAGACAAACGCTCATTTAATAAAATATGATAGTACTCATGGTGTAATTTCTGAAGATATTGAAACTTCAAAAGATGGATTTAAAATTTCAAATCAAAACATAAAAGTATTTGCGGAGAAAGATCCTGCTAATATTCCATGGGGCAAAGTTGGTGCTGATGTAGTATTAGAATGTACGGGTATATTTTTAGATAAAAAATCAGCAGAAAAACATATTAAAGCTGGAGCAAAAAAAGTAATCATTTCTGCACCTGGAAAAGATGTAGATTTTACTATAGTTCAAGGAGTTAATAGTAGAAATTTAAAAAAAGAGCATAATATAATTTCAAACGGTTCTTGTACCACTAATTGTCTTGCACCTGTAGCAATGGTTCTGGAAAAATCTTTTGGAATTAATTATGGATATATGACAACGATCCACAGCTATACAGGTGATCAAAAACTTCTTGACACACTGCATAAAGATTTAAGAAGAGCTCGATCTACAGAAGGTGCTATGATACCAACCTCCACAGGCGCTGCAAAGGCTATGAGTTTAGTATTACCAAGTTTAAAAGGGAAATTAGATGGAACAGCAATTAGAGTACCAACTCCAAACGTGTCTTTAATTGATTTAACTATAGTTACAGAAAAAGAAGTTACCATTGAGAATATTAATAACGCTATGTCAAAAGCCTCAGAAGGTGAACTAAAAGGTATTTTGGATATTAATCAGAAACCCTTAGTATCAAAAGATTTTAATCACAATCCCCATAGCTCAATATTTGATGTAACTCAAACTCAGGTTATTAAAGGAAAATTTAGTAGAGTTCTCTCCTGGTATGATAACGAATGGGGTTTTTCAAATAGAATGTGTGATACAGCTATCCAAATCTCAGGTTTAATTTAACTAATAAATTTTTCTGCTTCTTCAATCAATTTTAGTGTATCTTTTGGTATACTAGTTTTATTAATTTTAAAAGTTTGATTTTTTGTATCAGTAATACTTCTTTCCTTTTTAGTCTTTTGAATTTCATCAACTGCACTAAGTATTTCATCAATGCTATAATCAGGTTCCATTATGTGCCTACTTTATAAAGTCTGACCATGTTTGTCATACCAGCTTTACCAAAAGGTAATCCTGCAGTTATAATTACAAAGTCATTTTTTTTAACAAATTTTAATCTTTTAATAATTTCTTTTGATATTGACATCATATCTTTCCATCCATTAGCATCTCTACTATTTATTGAGCTTACTCCCCATAATAGTGAAACTTGTCTACAAATATTAATATTAGGAGAAATAGTAACAATCTTTGCAGCAGGTCTCATGGCAGATACTAATTTTGCAGATTTTCCAGAATTTGAAAAAACTATTATAGCTTTTACATTGGGATTATAGGCCATATCTTTTACAGATAATAAAATCGATTTTACAGGATCCTTATTATTAATAATTGAATTTTTAAAATCTTGAATATGTTGTTTTTTATATTTTTCTGTTGAAATAATAGTTTTTGTCATGGTTGAAACAGCTTGCGTAGGAAATTTTCCAACTGCAGCTTCAGCAGAAAGCATTACTGTGTCTGCTCCTTGAAAAATAGCTGTTGCAATATCATTAATTTCAGCTCTTGTTGCAGTATTATTTTCAATCATGCTCTCTAACATTTGGGTGGCAACAATTACAGACTTTGAAAATTGTGAGCATTTTTTTATTAAACTTAATTGTACTTTAGGTACTTCGCTATGACCAATATCAATTGCCAAATCACCTCTAGCTATCATTATAGAGTCAGACGCTTTTATTATATTGGTTATGTTTTTAAGAGCGAGTTTGCTTTCTATCTTAGCGATAATTCCAATATCTTTTTTTATTATTTTTCTTGTTTCTAAAATAAGCTTTTCATTTTGAAGATAAGATAATGCAATCCAGTTACATCCTAGATTACTGGCGATCTTAATATCTTTTTTATCTTTTTTAGTCAATTTGTTTGAGACTAAATCTATTTTAGGAATATGAACACTTTTATTGCTATTAATAACACAATTGTAACTTTTACATTTAGTTATTACTTTTGATTTCGTTTTTGAAGTGACAACAAATATATACTTTCCATCGTCAACCAAAATTTTATGTCCTCTTTTCAATCTTTTTATTATTTGAGGATAGGGAAGGTTCACTCTATTATTGTTTCCAACTTTTTTAATTCCATCGAAGATAAATTCTTTGTTATATTTAATTTTGATATTTTTCCCTTCCATTTTTCCTATTCGTAATTTTATCCCTTGCAAATCTGCTATAATTGAGATTTGTCGTTTTTTAATTTTTTCAATTTTACGTATTTTTTTTACAATTTTTCTAATGCCATTAGTATTATGACTGAAGTTAATTCTGAAAGCATCAACACCCAAATTTATGATTTTTTTCAATTTATTCTCGTTAAAAATTGAGGGACCTAGTGTTGCTATAATCTTAGCTTTTTTTTCCATTTTTAAATTTTGTATGTTATAACATTTTATATGATAAATAAAAATATGAATTTATTAGCTAATAAGCTCACAAATGCTTTTCTCAAAAATAAGATTATAGCTCCACTACCTAATAAATATGTTAAAAAATTAAAAAAAGCTGATGAATTTAGAAGATTATGTGAGAGTAAAATATCGCAACCAATAATCGGATTTAAAGCGGCCGGAACAGGTATTCCTTTAATTAAGAAACTCAAGGAAAAAGAGCCTTTTTATGCATCAGTATATAAACACAACTTACTAAAAAATTTAAGCGTTGTTAAAATTAATCGATATACCTTAGGTATAGAGCTTGAAGTTTGTTATTATCTTAAAAAAAGTTTTTTTAGTTTTAGCAAAAAAATAAATAATAAAAATGTTAAAAAATTTATAACACATATAGCTCCATGTATTGAAGTTGTTGGTTACAGGCAAAGAAAAAAAGGCATTAAGTCTTTTGGAGATTTATGCTCAGACTTCGGTGCTAACGTTAAATTTGTAATTGGTACGCGAAAAAAATACAAAAACAACAATGTAAAAAATTTAAAAACGAACATCTCTAATATGAAAATAAAACAATCTGTAAGTGGCAATACTAATACGGTTTACAAAAATCCATTGAATTCACTTTTATTTGTTTTAAGAAAAATTCAAATTGATAGAATTAAACATAACAAAGATTTTTACGTTTTTACAGGTTCATCAGTAGGTGTAGTTCCAATTTTAGGAAAGGGAATTTATAAAGGAAAGATAGCTAAACTTGGTATAGTGAAAACTAAAATTAATTAGATAATAAATATCCTCCAATTATCAAAAATAGCAAGGATGTGATGATTTTCACACTTTTAATGATAGAGGCCTTTTTTTCTCCCTGGACTTTCCTTTTGGATAAGAAATAAATGTTTGTTTCTGCTTTATTTCTGAATTTAGGTCTTAATGGAGATGGGATTGTTTTGTTTTGAATTTGTTTAAATTTTTTTGGATTGATTTGAAGCATTTCTCTATTAACTTCATTTCTACTCAGTTATCAACAAGATATATATTTTAAGGTGCGTCAATTATGCAAATGATAATCATTATCATATTAATGTAAATGATAATCATTATCAAATAATGGGGAAAATAATGAAAAAAACATTAATAATAAGCTATTTATTTTTAATATCATTTGCAGGCAGTTTATTTGCAAATGAAGTGAATATATTTAGCGCTAGGCATTATGATTCAGATGTTCAGCTTTATCAAAAATTTACTGCTAAAACAGGAATTAAAGTAAACGTTGTTTCAGGTAAATCTGGTGCTTTGGAAAAAAGAATAATTGAAGAGGGAGCAGACAGTAAAGCAGACTTATACATTACAGCTGACGCTGGTAGATTAGGTGCTTTTGAGGCTAATCTTCAAGGTGGACTTACAAGTGCAGCTATAAAATCAGCTGTGCCTAGTAATTTCAGAACATCGAAATGGACTGGAATAGCAAAAAGAGCAAGAATTGTATATTTCGCTCCAGAAAGAGTTAGTGGTGCAGAATTATCCGGTCTAACTTATGAAAGTTTAGCTGATCCAAAATGGAAAGGCAGATTAGTAATTAGAGCTTCAAATAATATTTATAATCAGTCTCTTGTAGCTTCATTAATTAAGAATAATGGAAAAGGTAAAATTGCTGAATGGTCGAAAGGTATGGTCTCTAATATGGCTAGATCGCCAAAGGGTAACGATAGAGCTCAAATTCTTGCAGTCGCTGCTGGAGAAGCAGATATAGCTGTAGCTAACACTTATTATTTAGCTCTTATGCTTTCAGGAAAAAAAGGAGCTGAACAACAAGCAGCTGCTAAAAAGGTAAAACCTTTCTTTCCTAATCAAGATGGAAGAGGAACTCATATGAACATTAGTGGTGCAGGACTTGTAAAAGGCGCACCAAATAAAGCTAATGCAATAAAATTAGTTGAGTTCTTATTAAGTGAAGAAGCACAAAACCATATTGTAAATAATACTTTCGAGTATCCGATGATTAAAGGTGTGTCTCCACATCCACTTGTAGTAAATATGGGATTAGATTTTAAACAAGATCTAAAAACTAAAGTTGTTAATTACGGAAAAAGACAAGCAGATGCTTTAGAA
>MDTD01199963.1_pt1 | contig 11078 bp, 11 predicted proteins | sample 811221 | NCBI WGS metagenome assembly MDTD01 (sample SAMN05326646, study PRJNA326480) | marine metagenome | isolation source: seawater | place: Pacific Ocean: South West | collected 2011
AGAAAACAAGCCATGTTCGCGAATTCTTCGGCACGCCCAAGGCGCCCAATCGGTAACTTCAGATCTTTTGCCATATCTTTCAGATATTCATCATAGCTCTGCTTTTGGTCGGTTGCTTTCCAACGGTTAAGCCACTGATCACTCTCGATCCGTCCGACAAGCATAGCATTTACCAAAACATTGTGAGGAGCCCCCTCCTTAGACAATACCTTAGTGAGAGCCATTCCAGTGGCGCGTGAGACAGCCGTTGGGGCTCCTCCGCCCGGCGGTGCTTTCGCCCCAATGTTAAGAACATTTATTATTCGACCCCACTTACGATCCATCATACCTGGAAGAACATGCCTACAAGTTCGAATGGCGGCATAAACCTTAACCTCAAAGTCTTTTACCCATTCCTCATCACTAATCTCACAGAAAGGCTTGCGCAAAGAGGCACCCGCATTGTTGATTAAAATATCGATATGACCAAGAGCATTTTCGGCATTATCTAGCAGCTTAGCTACACCAGCGGCTGTACTTACGTCTCCTACGAATGCAAACGCTTTTGTGTCGGAAACAGCCTCGACTTCTTTTAGAGTTTCACTAAGCAAATTCTCACGTCGACCACAAATTACAACGTTGGCACCTGATGCCGCAAAGTTTAGCGCCATCGCACGACCAAGACCACGACTAGACCCGGTAATGAGGGCATTCCGCCCATCCATTCTGCATTCCATTTATATTACTCCTATGACCCTGGGTTACAGAAACTATCATCTGTTCAGTTTTTTTATCATATTAAATACATCCACTGTGGCTCCAATCAGAACTTTCTTTTGTATCTCAAAGATTGGCCTTTTAATTAAGCTCAAGTGCGCCAACATCAAATCTCTCGCGCGCACTTTATTGAGGTCTTGTTTTTTTATGTCTTCAATCTTACGCCACGTCATGCCACGTCGATTAAGTAATACATTCCAATCTGTTTCCATCAACCATCCATCCAGCTTTTTAGGATTAAGTCCCTCGACTTTAAAATCGTGAAACGTCAAAGATATATCCTCGGTGGACAGCCATTTTATGGCTTTACCACAGGAGTCACAATTTTTCAGGCCATATACGTGAATCATCCATCGCCTCCTCGCCCGTAATTTCTTATAATACTCTCATAATACAACGAGACCAAAATTTGCGGTTAAAAAGAAGGAAAAAAGTTCGCTGTGTCCAAAGTTCCGGCCCGTGCTTACCAGAAGTTATTTCCTGTTCCAGTTATGCTCATCAAAGTGCCAGATGCGGCCTCACTCAATGAGAAACTTGTCGCCGAGATTGAGCAAGTGAGTATGACTACACCAAATGGTAAGCCTAATAGTTGGGCATGTGATGTTTACACAACGCTGACTAATAACAACAGGCTTCATGAGCGCCCTGGATTTCGTGATTTCGATCTATTAATGCGCCAGGGGTTTATGCAATTTGGTCAAGCGATGGGATATGATTTTACCGTCGAAAGCCTTGAAATAACGCAATGTTGGGTGAATATCTACAATTTTGGCATGAGCCAGGAAGTACACCATCACCCCAACAATATCATGACGGGTGTTTATTATCTTAAGGCGCCAGCCAACTGTTCGGAGATTTTATTTCATTCGCACTTTGCTGACGTGCTAATACGTCCCGCTGTTTACGAGTACAACGAGCTCAACAACCCCATTGCATCGTTGCACCCAGAGCCCGGCGACCTCATTTTTTTTGATAGTGCACTTAGACACTCAGTTCCAACAAACGACATAGAGGGAGAGCGCATTAGTCTTTCGTTTAATGCGCGGTTCTGAACGCAAAATGTATGAATTACCATCGACAATATTAGAGTATTTCCCACAAACCATACAAATCTCTAAGCCGCCCAATTTTGAAAAAATAAACTCTACATTGTTGGCAGCTATCAATGAAATTTGTCGGACAACACCAAACAGTAAACCTCGCCATTGGGCGGGCAATCTTTACACAACGGCAGGCAATAGAAACCAGCTAATGAATGAACCGAGCTTTAGCGAATTGACTAATTTCATAACAACAGAAATTGAGGTATTTGCAAGTATAAATTGTATAAAAAAATGTAATAGTAATTTTTTTATTGATAGTATGTGGTTAAATAAATTCAAAATTAAAGACTCAATGGATCAACACTGTCATCCAAACTCATTATTTACTGGTGTTTACTTTGTAAAAGTTCCAAGTAATTCTGGTTTACTTGCCTTTGACTCTCCTTCTGCTGAACAAATGATAAACCCACCGATAAAGATAAGTAATCAATACAACATGCGTCAGGCTGGCTTTAAAATGAGTGCAGGTGATTTGGTAATTTTCAATAGCCACCTAAAACATCGCGTTTTACTTCACAATGTTGAGGAGGAGAGAATTTCAATAGGTTTCACATGCACCCAATAATTACAATATTGATTCTTTGATTTTAAGAATTTCTTCCCAATAACAGCGACATTTTACTCACTGGTCTGTGGTGCGAAGAAATATTACACTTAGATATGTGTTATTTAAGAAAGGCGAAGCATGCCGCTCACTCCTAACAACAGTAAATCAACGTCTCTTGTTAAAATTGAGCGCGTAGTGGAGGACTTGTTTAAAGTTCCTATCCAATTGACCCGCGCACCTAATTCGAAAAGACTTTGTGACGCTATGGTCCAAGAGCTGGATCAAATCCGAACAGAAACACCGAATGGCAAACCCACCTCTTGGGCTTGCGATGTTTACACAACAATATCAAATAATTGTAATCTCCATGAACGTCCCGCATTTCAGGAATTTACTGATTTTCTGATGGAAGGCCTCAAAAAATTCGGAGAAACGATGGCTTATCCATTGGCTGAAAATAATCTACGAATTACCCAATGTTGGGTAAACATATATCAGCACGGGATGAGTCAGGAGATTCACAATCATGCCAATCACATTATGACTGGCGTTTATTATGTTAAGGCACCGCCAAACTGTTCTAAGATTCTTTTCCACTCTTACCAGGCTGATACTATGATCAGGCCACCCCTCGAGAGAGACACGCCCTATAACAACGTGGTTGCATCATATTCACCTCAACCCGGTGACTTGGTAATTTTTGACAGCAGCTTAAGGCACTCGGTTCAAGTAAATGCCTCAGAGGGTGAACGCATAAGCGTATCTTTTAACGCAACTATGTGAGGTCCATAATGATAGACTTAACACCCCACACCAGATACCTAGAGCTGTTTCCCTGTCCTGTGCAGATCTCAAACATTCCTGATCATAACGACATAAAAAAAATGTTGCTGCCAACTGTTGATCATATTCGCAGTAGTACGCCAAACAGTCGCCCGAATGATTGGGCATGCGCATTATATACCACCATTGAGAATAATAACGAGTTGCACATGCTGCCAGAATTTTTGGATCTGAGCCAAATAATTGCAGGTGAATTAATAGAATTTGCGAAGTATATTGGAGTATACTTACCAAATGATAATGTATTCATAAAGAATATGTGGGTAAATATATTCGAAAAAAACTGTTCTACTGATGTTCATGTACACCCCAATAGCCTTTTTTCTGGAATCTATGTTCTAAAGGCACCGAAAGGTTCCGCAAAAATTGTCTTTGACTCACCTGCTTCAGAAAAAATGATATCTGTTCCAGTATTGGAAAATAATGAATACAACATGGAGAACATCGCTTATCATCCGGAGGAAGGACAATTGATGATTTTTAATAGTAATTTTAGACACAGAGACTTACTACATACATTAGACGAAAGTAAAATTACTTTAAATTTCACCGCAGTCATCTGATTATTATTTTCAAAATTACTGATTTGATTGTTTTTAATTTGTTTACATTTTATGCCACAGCTATTCTAAAATTTTTTTCTCACGATAAGAAAGTATTCCATTCGAGAAGAGATCGGAGAATCAAAACCCTACAGCGGCCCCGTCGCTTCGAGGGTCACTTGCCGCCTCGTAAATACCGTCAGGTCGCAAAACCACCGCACCCGCATGTCCCATAATATCGTCAAAATCACTAACCAATTCTAATTTATGACCACGTTGGCGTAAGTTATCGACCACGTCAGATCCAAAGCCACTCTCAAGCCGCAAATTACTGGTATCATCACCCCATGTTCTACCTAGCAACCATCGGGGTGCATTTATCGCTGACTGTAAATCCTGCTCATAGGCAACGTAACGACTGAATATGGCAGCTTGTGTCTGTGGTTGTCCTTCACCCCCCATAGTACCGTAAGCCATGTTCCTACCATCACACAGCTTAGCAAGAGCAGGTTGAATTGTGTGGAACGGCTGACGCATTGGTTCAAGGCTGTTGTGGTGATTTTGTTCTAGCGAGAATCCTATACCGCGGTTCTGCCACACTATTCCTGTCTCAGGAAGAACAAGCCCGCTTCCAAACTCCCAATAAATGCTTTGTATACAGCTTACAACGCAACCATCACAATCTGCAGCGCCCATCCAAACAGTATCACCGCTATCGACTTGGGCGTTCCAAGGTTTTGCGTGACTGAAATCGATTTCGGATGCCATCTGGGTTAATGATTTGTGGCTGAGGAACCTACTAACCGCGACATCCATGTAGTCTGGATCGGCTACATACTTATCGCGAATATTAAAGCCAGCCTTTGTGGCTTCAACAATAGCATGAATGTAGTCAGCGGTTTCCGCCTCAGGCCTTTTAAGCAGATCGAATAATGAGAGAATCATCAGTGAGGCAATACCCTGGGTTGGCGGTGGCATATTGTAGAGTGTGCCAAAGCTTGTTGTTGCCTTTAACGGTTCAACGAATCGCGCCCTATGTTTTTCCATATCCTCCAAGCTTAGCGGGCTTCCAGCAGTAGCCAAGTCGGAGATAATCTTTCTGCTTAGTTCTCCCTCGTAAAAATCTGAGATCCCTCGTTCGCTGATTTGCGCGAGTGTTTCTGCCAATGCTGACAAGGCGAAGCGTTCACCAATAATTGGCGGTTTCCCGCCGGGCAAAAACGTTTCAGAAAATCCCGGAACATCAGCCAATTCATTTGATTTGTTTATAATATTTTTTTGAAGTGATCGTGTGACCGGAACACCCACACCAGCATAGAATGTTGCATCTTCCAAAAGACGGCTCAATGGCAGCGAGCCACCAATCTTTGCGCTTATCTGTAAAGCTAAATCCCAGCCACTGGGAGCTCCCGCCACTGTCAACGCAGAGAGTGCCCCCCGAGGTGGAATAGAACTGAAACCACGCTTCAAATAGAATTCTCTGTTGATTTTTTTTGCGGTCCTCCCACAAGCATCTATTCCAATGATTTTGCCCGATTTGTTAATCAGCCAAAAGTTGTCTCCGCCTAAAGCGTTCATGTGCGGATACACGACAGCTATGGTCGCTGCGGCCGCCACCATAGCCTCTATTGCATTTCCACCTTCACGGAGCACCCTCAGCCCCGCCTGAGCAGCCAAATGGTGTGGTGCACTTACTGCACCACGAGAAGACCTCATTGTTTCAATCATGCCGTTCCTATCAACGATGCTTACAATATCAACTAATCACAACAAGATTGTTATTGAGTTCAACAAGCCACAACAAAATCAATCTCAACCAAAGCACCAACTGCCAGTCCTGTAACGCCAATGCAAGTGCGGGAGGGGAGTCGGTCTTTGGGAAAAAAACTCTGGTAGACTTTGTTCATGCGGTCAAAGTCTTGGAAGTTTACTAGATAAACTCGTGCAAAAGCTATCCTGTCGAAACCTAGGCTTTGGCTGCTAAGAACAAGTTTAAGGTTATCCATTACTCTTTTTGTTTGCTCTTCTATGCCACCAGCAACCAACGTATTTGGGTCCTCTGGCAGTGTAGGCATTTGTCCGGTTACAAATAAAAAATCGCCTGCTCGGACAGCATGACTAAAGGGACCAACACGCTTTGGGCCTTGGGAGGAAACTATGTGTTGAAGTTCTAGCATCGTTGTCTAGCCACGCTTATTGAAAGTTCCAAAATTTCTCAAAAAAAAGTTGCCTCAGGCAGCGGGACCTTTAAAAAAGCCGTAAGAACGACCCAGAACCCGATAGTAGTTAAGACGCCGGCAACAGTATTTAAAGCAAAATTAGTGGATGTCTTGTTGGAATTTTTGGGAACCGCCGCTGAAATTATAGCGAACGCGAGACACCCTGCCACCACAAAACCAAGATATGGCAGAGCCACCACCCAGATAACCATTAACGCTATGAACAGGCTACGACGAACCAAAGAACCTGTGATAGCAGTTGGAGGGGGTATTAACTCACTTTTGGAAATCTCTATAATAATCAAAAGAACCGACAAAAACAGTAACCCACAACCAATAAATGCGGGAGTAACCCGTCCGGCACTTTCAAAATCCTGCGCTGCATAAAACATAAAGGTGCCGAGCATGCCGAATGTTAGACTACCCAAAATGTTCTTGGCCCTTTTACCAGCGATGTTCATTTTAAGTTGAAACATTTTCTTTCATCCTTAACCTGTTAAAAGAGGAGCGCCGCAAAAGCGGCGGTAGTACGATGGCAGCTAAAATGCAGCCAATTAAAGCAATCGATATCGGCCTAGCGAAGAAGATCTCCAGCACTGAGTCTTTGGCACGCCCAATCATCAGAGCTTGAGCAAAACCCTGTTCTGCTATGGGCCCTAACAGCAGGCCTAATACGATGGGTGGTGCTGGGAATCCAAAACGACTGATTACCCAAGCGATAATTCCTAAAACAAGCATAATCACTATATCATGATAGTTATTTTGGATAGCGAAGGATCCAATAACCAGCATAAGCGCTACCATTGGCACCAAATATGATTTTGGCATCTTGGTAACCGCTGAGTAGATAAAACGCCCCAAGAATAAACCGACTGGCAGCATGAGCACGGTTGCTATAGTCATACCTGATAGAAACGTCAGTACAATGTCATTATGCTCAGTGAAGAGTTTTGGTCCAATCTGCACCCCATGAACCATCATCGCTCCTAAGATAACCGCATCAGGAGGAGTGCCGGGAATTCCGAGTACAAAAGTTGGTATTAAACCGCTTCCAACCGTAGCGTTATTAGCCGATTCCGAAGCTATTATTCCCCCAGGGTCGCCATCTCCAAACCTGTCGCTTTTTTTGGCAGTCCGGCTTGCCTCGGCATACGCAACCAAACTAGCTATTGCTCCCCCGGCTGCTGGAATAATTCCTACTAATGTCCCGATGATCGAGCTCCGAAGAGCATTTTGCTTTCGGTCCCAGATTGCCCGAGCGGCTCTTAAAAAATTATTACTCCGCTCGGTCAGCGGTGTGCTCAGGTGGTGATCTGCGTCAGCAATTAAATCTATTGCTACGGGGAGACATAGCAGCCCAATCGTAGCAGGAATAATAGGAATTCCACCAATCAAAGCGGAATTTTCGTATGTAAAACGCATGTCACCGCTAACCACTGACACGCCAATTTGAGACAATGCCAAGCCAAAAAAACCGCTAATTAGGCCTTTCATCAAATTACCTTCACTTAGAGAGGCGATAATTGTGAGGCCAAACAATGCAAGCCAGAAATACTCTGCCGGGCCGAACATTAATGCAAACTCAGCAAGTGGAGGAGCTAACCATAAAAAAACAAATATACCCGTCAAACCTCCAATCACCGATGCTATGCAGGCTATCGATAGGGCTAACCCTCCCTCTCCTCGCTGCGCCATCGGAAACCCATCGAATGTAGTAGTGATGGATTGCGGCGTGCCCGGAGTTTTAATTAGAATTGCTGAGAATGAGCCCCCGTAAGTCGACCCCATGTAGACGGTGCCGAGAAAAATTAGCCCGGGCACAGGATCCATGGAGAATGAAATGGGAAGCATCACCGCACAAGAAAATGTCGAACTTAGCCCCGGTAGCGCTCCTAATAAAATGCCCAAAAAAAGTCCGCAGGTCCCTACCGCTAGGATGTAAGGCGAAAAAGAGGCCGCGATATGATGAAGAAATTCCATTATATATTTGTCGGAGTAGCTTCACGCTCATGGCGCGAAACTACCCCACAATATTCCTACTTTTTCTTCTTTGAGAGCGCTTTACCTACAGCGCCATAATCTTTACCCAACCGAGCTTTGAACTCGTTGCTTTTGGGGTACGGAATTAATATGGGTTGATAACCACCTTTACTCATATCGGCCTTAACTGAGGCGTCATTCACCACTTTTTGGAAGGCATCGGAAACCTTCTGCCGAATGTTAGACGGAGTTCCAGGAGGAACTCCAATAGACCAATAGGCCACATCGACTACAGGGTATCCAAGCTCTGTCAAAGTTGGCAATTCAGGAAATAGGGACATCCGTTTTTCTGAGGCAATAGCCAACATCCTAATAGAGTCGCCGTCCTTCACACCCTGAGTAGTGAATGTCCATGCTGCATCGGTAGACCCGCTCTTTAATCCAGCAATCGTAGACGACGTATCTTTGAACGGTACATAGGCTGCCTTAAACCCCCCAACCTTGTTAAATTTATAAAACGCAGAATGATTAGAACCACCAATTCCAGTTCCACCAATTGTAACAGAACCTGGTTTAGCCTTGATAGCACTCACCAAATCCTTAAATGTTTTGATCGGGCTATTTTTTCGTACCGCTAAAACTTGCGGGACGGAAGTATAGTAGAGGACGGGCTGGATATCTTCATAAGAGTAACCAGCATTTTTACCACGGGCAATAGGCTGCAGAACAGTGTGCGGAAAATTAAGTAACGTAAGTTCGTATCCATCTTTCTTATCTTTTTTAATCTGCGACCATGCTTTCGCACCACCTGCACCAGGCTTATTTATTATAATTAATTCCTGACCAGTTACTGCAGTGAACCGCTTCTGCATAAACCGCGCTGCAATTCCAGATGGCCCACCAGGACCAAAGCCTACGGTCAATCTAACTGATTTTTCAGGAAATGCATTGACAGGACTACTGGCACTTATGGCAGAAAAAATAGCAAGTGACACGAGGCAACCTTTTACTATCAGTTTCATCTTCTTCCTCTCTACAAGTTGATGCAAACAAAAATCCAAAATCCGCTGTCGGACATTCATCAAGATTAATACCCCCCTCTGTTGCACCATCCATGCCGAACTCTAAATAACTGTTTTAATTGAATTTTTTATAATTTCGTGAAATTTTAAAGCATATAGTTTGTGCAAAAAAATATACCTGCCTATTATTTAGGCATTATCATTTCTGATTATCTTTTAATCTACTGTCGGCTGGAATAAAAAAGCTTTATGCGGCGAAAGGAATTCTTAACCACGAAGCGGCACTGGCTGCTCACCCAAAAGTGCGGCCTCAACTATGGGCCGCGCTTGATCTTTTGATATCGAATTTGCCTCTAACATATTGGCACAATCCGAGAGAATTTTTTCTGCGTCCTGTTTCATCTTCATAGATTTGAAGGTGTCATCCCGAAAAAGACCCATCGATTCTGCAATAATTTCTAAGAAGTTGATTACGCGAAATGGGTAATCGCGCTCGTGAGCACATAGCTCTCGATGATCCGCATGATAGACAGCTGCAAGAGCGTCTACACCAGCAGCTTCAGCGACGGCTAACTCTCGGCTTTGCAACTCTTTTTTAAGAGATGGCACTGTCGAAAGAGAATTACTCATCAACCCTATTTCAGGAAGATTTAGGTCTATGACTTCAATGCCAGGAACTGCATCACATAACTTTCTCGCAGCACCCGGAAGTCCTGAAATACCAGGATGAAGATGAAGAGCAATTTTTTCCTGAACGGGATGCTTTAGCAAAGGACGCAAGGTGTCTAATTGTGATTCTAAAAATAAAACAAATGGCGTCATTTCAAACGGCTTGATCCCTGTGGCATTTTCATAAGTGGGCAAGCCGAACTCAGAATATTGCACTTGGCATGTTGGGCACCACGATAGGACCTCAGTTGCGCCCGTTCGGATAAATTTTTCTATGGTATTTGAGGCTACTTTAGTTGAAGTCTTCATGTCTCCGGCACGAAATTGCAGTATGCCGCAACAATGCGACGGACCACCCAAAACCGTGTAATTAATACCTAAGGCATCCATGATATCTAAGCACAGCAAAGCTATGTGCGGTGTCTTCAAAACATTACATCCGGTGTAGAAGACATAGTCCACACTTTTCTCGTCAGAATCTGCTATTTTGCCGCCCTGACCAAGCCGCTCCCGATCAGCTGCTGTTAACTGCATTCGCGATAGAACTTTTACACCGGCACCTAGAGCCTTGAATGCCTTTTGACCCTCTAATTGACGCTCCTTTTCATTATGAGTTCGCTCCTTTGATAATGCTCGCGCCATGGTCAACATTAAGCGCGGATTAATACCGTAATTGCAGCTTTCGATACAATCTCCACTGAGGATACAAGCATCTGCCCATTGACGCGAATTTTCATTCATATCCCCACCCGATAGGATATCTCTGATCCCATTCGTCACAACGGTCGAATCTAATCCGTTCACACCTGCGCTTTCGGTTATTGGGCAAATTTCATAACACTTACCGCAACCGACGCATGCTGAAGCAGTGGCATCAATCTCCCTTCGAAAGGCAGCTACAAAATCGTCTACGTTTGCCTTAGCCACTAAAATACCCCTGCCTTTTTGACTACCTGCGGTACCGCACACATTATGCCAACTAGCGAATTGGTAAAAAATGCAATGGAAACAATGTATTATATTTAAATACATGAAGATTTTGCTTATACGGTTCGGGAGAACTGCTCAAAACTTGATCATTCTTGGTCAAAAGTGACGATTACTTGCACAAAGTAACGAACGCGGTTCCCGAGCTCTTTTCTGCGTCTGCACACTGACTTTTTTTTAGTTGAAATGAGGCTGATATACGCAATCGGTATGAAATTACGGCCGTTGCAGATCAATTAAAGTGCTCGCTACTTAAATGTTGGCATCGCAAATATCGATGATTTTTCGCCCTTTAATATACTCCAATTTACTCCCGGTTTTTTATTACATCGCAAGCAGACCAAAGTCGTATATCCCATCCTCATCATACGCTAAAGTCTATCCCAGCCGTCTAATCCCCAAAAATGGAG
>MDTD01016590.1_pt1 | contig 11077 bp, 6 predicted proteins | sample 811221 | NCBI WGS metagenome assembly MDTD01 (sample SAMN05326646, study PRJNA326480) | marine metagenome | isolation source: seawater | place: Pacific Ocean: South West | collected 2011
AGAGAGTTCCACTCGGGCGGGATGGTATCACTTACTTCATCGGCCACGATCATAGAAAGCATCAGCTCTTCATAGCTGAACTTGCCATCCTCCAGACCTTGCATTATCTCTTCTATCTTCCAGGAAAGTTTCTCACAGTTAAGCACCATGACGCTAAATTTCGACTTTAGCTGCTGTTCTGTGCTGCTTCTCGGACAGGTGATCTCGGCAACTTCAGAAAGATCCTCTTCTGAGTTCCACAGCTTCCTGATGTCTTTTAGAACCAGCATATCCGAGTCCAGATAGATAGCTCTGCCCTGGTAGCTCTTATGCTCAGGGATGAGAAACCGATGGAAGCTGAACGGTGTTCGGGGCTGACACTCTTTTCTTGTGGGCAAAGAAAATGATCGACTGACAGTATTGAGTGGTATCAGATTGATGGATATACTGCTTCTTTTCCGAATGGAAAATTCCAGGACCCTGGTGGAGAGGCGCTCGGTATCACTGGCCCCTACATAGATGGGAATCGGACACTCTAGATCTACAGGTCCGAAGTCGAGCTTATACTTATTGACTATTTCAGGGAATTGCCCGAACTGAGCATCGAAGGAGGCAACTCCGTTGGCAAGCCTTACCCTGTCGGCCAGGTGATCGAATTGAGGCGCGTACTTGCTGCCGCCGTCTATTCCCAGGGTGCGGACTTTTCTAAATCCGCATTCTCCAAGGAGCGAAATCAGAGCTTCCGAACTGAAAAATCTTACTGTAATCGGGTCCGGCTCCTCTACCTTTTTCTTAGCTGTGCCCAGGTCATAGGCGAGCAAACGCCCTTCTGAAAGCAGTTTTTCAAGAACCGAATTCTCGGGAGCTAGCTCTTCCAGACTTTTGGAACCGGCTCTGAAATTCTTGTGGGGGTAATAAGGCATCACCAGATAGTTGGCGTTTTCATAGAATGCGTCCTGCAGCTCTTCTATCACCTCGATGTCCACCACATGCGCCAGGCCCACTTTCTGTGTGGCGACCACATGGTTGAGGGCGGCTAGATTGTAACCGGATGTGTTTATTTCAGAAAGTTTTGCAAGAGATGGACCTTTGCCTAGAATGAGCCATGGCTTTGAGTTGTCCACGAACAAAGAGCCCAGCATTTGCCTGGCGCTTTTGATTCTGGCTCCATCACTCATTAATATTCACCCCGGCTTCTAATTAGATTTTTGCAAATTGGCAAATTGGCTTACATGTTACACTATCCCCTTCCAAAATCAGAGAGCTAGACGATCTCAGATTGCCTTCCGCAGCCTTTCCCAGAGTGTATGAAAAGCAACAAAACAGCGTCCATATCGATTCTGCTTCCTGTATTAAACGGTCGCAGCTACCTTGATGACGCTCTGGATACTTTGCTTTCCCAGAGCTTTACGGACTTTGAAGTAATAATTTGTGACGATGGATCCAGTGACGGGTCCTACGAGATACTGGAGCGCTTCGCCTCGGAAGACAAAAGAATCAAACTGGTTAAAAACAATCGCAAGCTTGGTCTTTTCGGCAACTACAACCGCTGTCTTGAGAAAGCGCAAGGAGAGTATATAAAACCCTTTGCCCAGGACGACCTGTTGCATCCGGAGATTCTCAGTCGATCTTTTGAAGTTCTCGAAGAGAATCCGACCGTCTCCCTGGTCAGCGTTGGCAGAAGACTCATCTCCGCCGACGGCGAGTTGATCGACGACCGCAACTTGCCGAAGAGTTCAGATATAGTGGAAGCTGAGGTGCCGCATACAGGCAGCACCGTCATTCAAAAATGTCTCTTCCCGCTAATTAATTATCTCGGTGAGCCGAGTAGTGTCATGTTCCGACAGTCAGCAAAAGGAGTCGGTTTCGACCAGAATTTCTATCATATCGGTGATATCGAATACTGGATGAGAATCCTTTTGGAAGGGGATTACTACTTTATTCCCGAGGATCTATGTTACTTCAGAAATCATCAAAAGAGCGCATCGGTAGCAAATTCGCTCCAGCTGCTCTCGGCGGTAGATATCGTTCGTCTGTCTAAAAAATTCGGCTGGATCATAGAAAGCTGCGACTACACGGAAGAGGAATTTCTCGGTAAGACCGTTGACGATTTCTCTAGCTACTTACGAACTCTTATAACGGCGGAGAGCATAAGCCTGACAGAGTTGCGACAGGCGGAGGATATTCTCCTTAGAAAAGATGAAATCCTTGCATGCGATAGCGCGGAAGAGAGGGAAGCGCTGGTATCAAGAATCGCAGAAGATCTGACCAACTTCAGAGAACTTGCCTTTATTGCCCTGGCACAACTGGGACAGAAAGGCTCCTGGGTCAGTAACGATGTGGAAGAAGTCGCCGAGAACAAAATAAAGATCAAGCAAATGGAAGATAAGATCCGGGAACTTCTAAACAGTCCTTCCTGGAAATCCACCAAGATATTCAGAGAATTCAACCGCCCTTTCATCGATGAACCGGAGATTAGATTCGACCAGGAGAACTGGCAATCTAACACAAACAAAGACACGGTTGCCTGGCAGAGGCAATACATAGATTATCTGCAAAAGTTGATCGATCGCATTTTAGATAGTCGCTCCTGGAAGCTGACCAGACCGATCAGATCAATTGTCGAAACGGGCAGTGACAACCTCAGCGGCCCAGAAAGCTGATGAGCGCGTATTCTCTTTTCGACAAAATGCATGTCGACGACCTCTGTAGAGATCCTTTCCCTCACATAGTTGTAGAAGACGCGTTGCCTTGCGAGTTAGCCAGTGAACTCCTGGAGACGATCCCTGATTTCAATTCGGCAAAAGATAAAATGCGTTGCACCGCCTACCAATTTGAAGCGAACGGTGAACCTAAAAAAGGCTCCAAGTATATTCTTGATCCGCTCACGAAAGAGAATCGCGCAAGAATGAGCACCTGGATGAACTTTCTCGAGGGTCTTTTAAAAGTAGAAGAGACAAAGAAGCTGTGGTCATGCTTTGAAGAAGAGATCGCCTCCTTGTACCCCGCCATTTATGAACAACTTAAAGACAACTCAATTTGGAGAGCCGGGAAAAGAGGAATAGCTAGCGTCGAAGAGAATGATTTTCTGCTCGATGCTGAAATTGTATATCACGAGCCGGCCAATGAGAGGACCCAGGAGAGAGGGCCTCATCTAAAGGTCCGCAATAAGATTCTGGAATGTCATCTAATGTTGCGTGACGAGAATAATGATACCGCTGGCGGTGATCTTGAGCTTTATCGCTTTAACAAGGGGTGTTTTATTCTCTATGAACCCCAGCAACAGATAAAGAATCGAGCTGTTCTTGAACATGTCAAAACCATTCCTTATAAACATAACCAGTGTGTTGCCTGGCTGAACTCTGCCTCCACGGTTATGGCGTACTCGCCTAGAGAAGCCAGTCCCTATCCATTACAGTACATGGCTACCGTGGTTCAACTGCCGAAGCCGATATTCGCCCTGCCCAGCCATTCCGGCACTCCGTCCAAATAGCCTCTTATGGAAATCTTTCCATGCTATAATCGCCCCTGACTCAATCGCTGTAAGCCCCTAATGATATGGATTTAGGATTTAGGTTTTATTCATGCTCCTTACAGAGAACAACAATTGCAAAAATGTCTTGGAGCAACCTTTTCCTCATGTGGTGGTTGAGGAAGCTTTGGATAAAGAGCTACTCGATCAGATTTTCCGCTCGATCCCTGATTTAAAGAGCCTCACCGATGGGAAGCGTTATGGAAACAACGAACGATTCAATTATTCAGCCTCCGACATATTGGCTAACCCCGATATTGCTCCAGAGTTTAAAGAGCTGGCAAGAATACACCTCAGCCAGGCATTTCTAAACGGAGTAGTTAACTTATTCGGCAAATTCATCCCTGAGTATTTCCCGGACTTTAAAAACCGATTTGGAGACCTATACAACTTGAGGGCGGGTGTGCGAGGCAAGGACAATGAGAGAGATGAGATCGATGTACTCATGGACTTCCAATTGGCATCCAATACGCCGGTTTTTCTCCCCGGCACCACCGTCAGGGCACCACATATAGATTGTCCTAAAAAATTGTTTGTCGGTCTGCTTTATCTGCGTCATCCAGAAGATGATTCCACCGGCGGTGATCTGGAGCTGTACACACCATCTGCTGAAGCTTCCGCTTCCGGACCGAAAATGGATATAACAAGGACAGCCAGGAAAGAGGACATGGCTGTAGCCAAGACAATTCCTTACAAAAGCAATAGTCTGGTCTTGTTTTTGAACACGCCCCATTCCTACCATGGCGTTACTGTCCGAAAGAGAACCGGACACGTAAGGTTGTTTCTAAACTTGCTTGGCGAGATGAAAGAGCCCCTGTTCGATCTTAGCTTAGAGAAGACAGGAAGCAGAAAAGTTGACCTCCTCCGCTGATTGTTCTGCTTCCCTTTCTCTGGTCTCGGTCTGATAGTGCTTCCACATCCTCGATAGCGCCCCCTGGCTGGCCAGCAAGTCATGGAAACTGCCGGACTCAACCACTCGCCCTCTTTCAAGAACGTATACGCGATCAAAAAGATCGAGTAGATGGAGCTTATGAATCGAAGAGACCAGGCACTGGTCCCGGAATTTTTCCAGAACTCCGCTATAGATCAGGCGCTCGTTATAAGTGTCCACACTACTTGTCGGCTCATCAAGCAGGATCAGCTGCGAATCCCTGGCGAAGAAGAGACCTCGCGCCAGAGCCAATCGCTGCTTTTCGCCACCACTTAAATTGACTCCCTTCTCGGCCACGTTGGTATCAACTCCCCGGGGTAATCTTGCCACCACCGGACTGAATCGCGCCAACTCAAGGGCTTCTTCTAGATGACCCCTCTCAGTCTCAAGCCCGAAAGTGACATTCCGCTCCACCGAGTCATTAAAGAGTTGAGGGTCCTGGGGCAGCAAGGTCGTCTCCCTTGCCATTGGCTTAAGTCCATGGTCAAGCAAGCGCCCATCGCAGAAAACTTTTACATGATCGGGATCTTGCATGCCTCGTAAGATCGATAACAAAGTACTCTTGCCGCTTCCGCTCTCACCAACCAGGGCTATACTCTCCCCTCTACATAGATCTATATTCACCTCAGTCAGATGTGACTTTCCAAACTCAGCATCTTCATAGGCAAAATTGAGACTATTAATAGAGAGCCTCCGCCACTGACCGGGCAGGGAATGGTCATCTCTTTTCCCTGACTGAGAAAATGCCGCTTGCACAATCGATTCTGCACTGCGAACATCGGTTGCTTGCCGGACAACTCTTCCATAGTAGAGAGAGAAGTCATGGAAAGAATCGCCAATCCTTCGTAGATATTCAAATAGAGTCAGGAAGGTTCCAGCCATCAACTGTTCTCCTCCCGACAGGGTGGAGAAGGTGTAATAGCCAAGCACTGTCACAGTCATAGCAGCGATAAGCATAGTGCTAAGGAACCACTTGGACTCGTTAATTCTCACGCCTTTCTTAATCAGATCCAGCTGTACAAGAATTCTTTTTACAACCTCACTGTTGGTGCGGCTCTCAAGTCTGAGCATGATAACGCTCTCGACATTTGTTATGTAGTCGTGGACAACGGAAGCCACTTTATTTTCATAGAGGTTTATAGTCTCATAGATTTTCGACAGAAACGTATGAATCCAGAGTTCAAGCGCCAGGGCGATTACCATAACCGCCAGGGCTACCAGACCGGCCTCGGGCAAAAAACAGCAAAGCATTATCTGGGCGCCAAGCAAGCGAAATACCATATATGATACTTCGAAGAAATCATCATAATAGGCTCCAAGAGAGTTTGCCGCCCGATTGATCTTGTCTATGCTTTCGCCTGAATGGTGTTGCCGGTGCCATGAAAGAGGCAAAGAGACCACCATTCTGAATAGTGAAGAGCGATAATTTAGCTTGATATGAAAGCCTAGAAACATCTCCAGATAGCGCGCCGGTCCGTGGAACATCCAGAAAGAAAATTGCAGGAGGAAGTAGATTGCAAGATACTTGATTATGTCCTGGGTGAGCACCGATGGTGTTTCATATTGTGTTTGAACAGTATTTAGCAGGAGACCTATAACGTAAGGCTCCGCCAACTGACAGGCTTGCGCGCAAGCGTGCATGATGTAACAGACGATGATAATCCATCGTCGCGAGCCGGCATATTGCCAGCCACTAGATATAAGAAATCCGAAGGGATTTCTTCGCATAAGGGAGTTCATCAACTCATCTCCGAAAAGAAAAGTCCTGTTGTTCCTGCTCAATTGCGACAACATATAGACGCAGCCGAAAACAGGCTGCATAGACAACGCCGAACTGAGCTCATTCAAGACTTCTCGAGCTAGTTACGAGCACAAACAGATGGGGACTGTGTCTGTGAAGGTTGGTGCGCTTGTTTGTGCAGAAAGAACCTACAACTATGATCACTCAAACCGAGCGCTTAGAATTCGCTCGACTTATGTTCATGGCTTCAAAGACAGCCCTTTAGTGAATTACGATCCTGGTCATCGGTGATCTCCTGCTTTAAAATCATCTGCCGCTCGCCTGATCGCGAGGGGTCTTAACTAATAAAGTTGGGATTTTGAAACTGTAATACAGCACCACTACATTGTCAAGCCACTGTGTGCTGATGTTTCTCTAAAAGAACGCTAAAGTCGCACAGCTTCTAGAACTCAATTCGTGCCGTGGCAAAGTAATACCCGACTCCAGGTAAGAGCCGGGCATCACCAATAATTATCTGAAGAGATCTAGTCTTTCTCTTCAATCCTCAGATTTGGAATTCCGGCTCCGGCTTCACCTTTCAACTCTTGTAGCCACTCTCTTGGTTTCAGTTCACCATCCTTTGGAATGACTCTGAAATCAGGTAGTTTATGGATAGGAGCCTGATAGCGCATATCTCGGACAGTTTGGTCGCCGATATCGGATGCGACATCACCGGCGGAGCGTCCAACTACTTCCCCGGGGTTAACAACCATCGCACCGCTTCTGGTGTAGTCAACACTCTTGACCTCGGTGCTTCCGTCCTTGTTGAACTGTACGGCCAGATCACCACCCTCATTGTGAAGGAACACGCGTCCATCTTCTGCCTGGGTCAATCTGGTATCCGAACCGGACTTCTTAAGCTGGGTGTTCAACTCGTCGATGAATCTACCCATGCGCTCGGGATCTTTTCTGAGGCTCTCTAGAGCGCTGCCCAATTTCTCTACATTACCGTCTATAACCGACTCTTGAAGAGAGACCATAGCTTTGCGATCACCGTCTCCAACTATCTTAGGAATCATATCCTGAAGCTCTTGTTTGGCTTCTGACCGCTCTTCAGGTGTAATCTTAGAAGGATTCAGCTTTTTCAAAAAGTCTTCTGAAAAATCATTACTGCCGTCACCTTTCCCATTTTTTTCGAACCTGTCGATAAAGTCCCTGAAAGACTCAGCACCTTCGGCAGCTTCTCTACCTTTCTCCTGCATATGCTCGTTGATAATACCGGCAGAACCTTCTTTATCGAGGTCGTCTACTTTGCCAGTGTCTTTTCCTGCCGCTTCGGCTTTCTGAGCACCATTTTCTAAACTATTTGACCCGAGACCATCGGGCATTTTCATTGAATCATCAAGTAATTTTTGATGAGCACTTTCCCCTACTTCCGCCACGCCAGGATTGATTTCGAACGCATTCTGCTGTTGTCCCATTAGAAACTCCTTTAAATAAACTAGCTAAAAGCTGGGTTGAGCTTCCCGTTTCTATACAGCGTTCAAAATTCCTGGACAAATTCCCAAAAATTTCCCATATTTTTTTCAGCTTCCAGCCGGGCGAATTTAAAGTCGCTATCCGGACCACTTACTCATCATTCGCATCACGGAGCGGACATAGCCTGCTTCATCATTGCCATCATAGTTTGGTGCATAAACAGAGATAAGCTTGGGCAAAGTATCAAGACCACGGCTCACATAACGTCTATGAATGTATGGGAACCAATCTTTCAAACTCTCTTCGAAACTATTGTATTTCATAAAAGGTCCTGCTTGACCGGCCGGCCCGGTACCTTTTCTATTACCCCAGTTTCTAGTTCTCACTGCCCATCCCTTGGTCCCCGCACTTGATTCTTTGACAAAGAATGCCAGGGCAAGAGCCGGGTTGATATTATGTTTGACACCCAGATCAAAGATTAGTTCTCCAAGACCCTGGGCAGGAGAATTGTATTTGGCCAATACCTCTTCTATCTTCTGAACAGTAATGGTAGGCTCGGAAACGATTCTGGTATCACCATATTTATAAGGTACTATACGATCACTTCTATTCGAAGGTGGACTGGTAGTATCCCTTCGATTGTCAGTTTCTGTCCGTCTTCTCCAGTTGTCCCCCCGCCATTCCGGTGGAAGATTTCTGTCATCCTGGCTGGCGCGCTCGCCATTATCGGATCGAGCATAGTCATTGTAGCTCCATCCGGGAGGAAGCAAGTCTCTGGTTCTACTATCTCCTCTGCTTTCTCTGCTTGCCGGCTCTGAGCGTTGTCCTCTTTTGAAATAATCACGCCAGTAGTCATTCCAATAATTTTTCCAATGATCCCGCCAATAATCGCTGTCCTTCGGTTTAGCTGACTCTTCAGTTTCCGGTTGTCTGTCCTTCCTCTTTCCGGAGGGCTCCATTTCATCGAACCTGGCATTGGAAGATTTGTCCATGAGCATCGGAAACTCACGAAATTCAGAAGACGTTCCTTTCTCTTTAGTCTGTCCTTTATCTGCTTTAGCCTCAAGGGCTCTTTTAAGAATTCCTCTGCCTGAGAATGCTTCATAAAGAGATGAGCTAGCCGGAATTTCAATCGGCTTTCTACCATACTCAAGGCTCAGGGGAGGAATAAGCTCACTGGCTTGCCTGGGAGCTTGTCGGGGAGCATCGCCTGCTCTTCCCAGAGTAAGGGAAGCAGCCTGCTCGAAACCGGAAGTCTTTCCTGGAGAAAAGTCCAGTACGGAATCCTGCCTTGTTCCTTTACCACTATTTAGTAAGTTGTCAAAACTAATACCGGATTTAGCACCACTCTCTTTCGACAATCCAGCGGCTTCCAGATTACTATCCATCTAGATCCTGCTTCCAATAAATGCGTGTCATACTCTAATAGAAACTGTTCAAATTGTATCGAAATTATGTGACCAAAGAGTATCCACACCCATCAAAGAATGTGATGAAAAGCCAGTTTCCACAAAGAAGCTGCACAAGGCAACGAAAGGCAAGACAAAGTGAAGTGGAGTTGCTGCTCAACTAAACCATTGCGTCACTGTAACGTCTTCTCTCTCTGGATTGATTGCGAAATTCCGGTCCCATATAGGAGGTCCTTCCGTGGAAAGTTCGCTTCCCATCGCCCATCTTCACAATCTCAAGATCAACTCTGGCAAGACCTCTGGCTTGATCAAGACCTATTGCTCTCGCCGAAGCCATGGACAGATCAATGTGCCTTCCTTTGACATGGGGACCGTCATCATTGATGGTGACTATCACAGACTTGCCGGTCGACTCATCGGTTACTCTTACTTTGGTACCGAATGGAAGGGTTCTGTGGGCCGCTGTAAGATCATTATAGGGTTTATAGATATCACCGTTGGCGGTGGGCGTACCAGCACCCATCGAATACATAGAAGCGACTCTGCCCTTAAACACTCGACCTTCCAGAGGATGACCGGATCTATCCGAGGCATCCGCTCTTCTTTCACTCTCAGCCTCAGGACGTCTAGCTGTGTAGTCAGTGGACTTACCTAGATACCTGGTCACCCCTTTGGCAACGGCTTCTGCCAGCTTATTCTGATAGTCTTCTGACTTGGCTCGGCTTGCGTCTCCTTTATTTGCCAGGTTGGCTAGCTCCAGGAATACGGAAGGTGCATCACCGGTAGTGCTCTGGAATGGTTTCCCTTTCCAACTGTGGGTTTCATATTTAACACCGCGATTTGCGGCTCCTGTCTCCTGTACTATGGTGCTTTGCAGCACTTCGGCAAGACGCTTACTGTCAGCTTTGGAGTACATCGTCAACATACCGCTGACATTAGGACCGGCACTATCTCCATGTATTGCCAGGGCAAGATCCGGCTTTATCTGATTAAATTTAGCCTTGATATTCTCGGGAGAGACATAAACATCACTGTCCCTGGTCAGCTTGACGGTGGCACCAAGACGCTCCAACTCCCGGGTTATTTTTCTGGTCATTGCAAGTGTAAAATCTTTCTCTTGCACGCCATTGTGCACCGCACCGGAATCATGTCCGCCGTGACCGGCTGCCAGAGCGATCAAGACACCTCTAAGAGGCTTATCCGAACTCGGCGCCTCTGTCCGCTCTCTGGTTCTATCGGATGGAGCGCTATCATCCCTGTGCTCGGCCGGTCTCTGGTCAGGGGTTCTTTCTGGCTCTCTAGCCCTGATCAACCAGCTTCTCGGCTTGAGAGGCTGATCTGGTGACCATAGATCACGATATTCATAACCTTCGTTATAACCTTCCGGCTTATTGCTCCGACGAATATTCATCGGGTCAGGCCTCAGCTCACTCTCGCTGGCATAGTAAGGCTTGGACTTACCATCCCAGAGATGCCTCGCTACTGGAGAAGTCGGATCCGGCGCAAGTTCAGAGTCTCCATGACGCGGTCCCTTGTCTTTGCTTTCATAAGGTTTGACCCCGGGGGAATTCCTATCCTTTAGAGCATCGGCGTACTTCTGGCGATAAAACTCTCTCCAGTAGTCCTGCCAGTATGTATTCTCTTTTCCACCGCTCGTGTCTTTTCCATCGTTAGCTGATAGGGTTCTATCGGCTGCGCTATCACCGTTTATTTTTATCTCGGCATTGAGCTCAGTTCCTGTGGGCAGATCTTCTCTATTGATCCCGGTCCCATCTCTTCCCGGCTCCGGCCGGGAATCGCCCCTGGATGTATCCAGCTTTGCCGGTGGTTCTGTCGGCGGACGTAAGACCCAGAGCTGCTGTCCGTATTCGTTCTCAGAGAAGACTTCGGAAAGCTTACCCTTTGCCAGTTTTGTAGAGTCGGAATCATGATGGTAGACGGTTCCGTCCTGGCCGACCACTGCGATATCTGAATTCAACCCACCCTTGCGCCAGTTCGTGTTTAACTTGCCCCCCACCACAACATCG
>MDTD01141550.1_pt1 | contig 11077 bp, 11 predicted proteins | sample 811221 | NCBI WGS metagenome assembly MDTD01 (sample SAMN05326646, study PRJNA326480) | marine metagenome | isolation source: seawater | place: Pacific Ocean: South West | collected 2011
GAAGTAATAAATTTCAAAAAAATAAAACACAATATAGAAATGGAATATTGATGACAATTCCCTTCTCAACAAATTCTAATATAATAATTAGTAAATATGCAGTTGAGGGTCTAAAAAGGATATTTAAAAAAAATATAAACTACAAAAAGGCAGGAACTATAGTAATGGGGTTAGATTCATCTAATAATCATCAGCTAAATTTATTTAAAAATGAAGACCCAAAACATAAATACCTAATGAAAACCATAGATTTTATTCAAAAAAAAGAAGGACAAAGTAAAATAAAACTCGCTTCTCAAGACTTAAAACAAAGATGGAAAATGAAACAGGAAAAATTAAGTCCTAATTACACTTGCAAAGTAGATGAAATTATTAAAGTAAAATGAAAAGAAATAAACTTACATTTTTAAGACCAAAAAAGGGTGATTCATTAGGTCAATGGTTGATTGAACAGGGTATTTCAGCAGGTTTCCCATCCCCAGCTGATGATTTTAAAGAAATCCGAATTAGCTTGGATAGAGAGCTAGTAAAAAATAAAGAATCAACATTTTATGCTAGAGTTAGTGGAAATTCGATGGAAAATGCAAGCTTATCTAACGGAGACTTAATTATTATCGACAGAAGTATAAACCCAGAGGAAAATAAAATAGCAGTTTGTTTTATTGATGGAGAGTTTACTGTGAAAAGAATAGTTAAAAAAGGTAATAAATTATTTTTAAAACCTGAGAACAATAACTATAAAGAAATTGAGGTTGGGGATGAAAGTCAATTAATAGTTTGGGGCATTGTTACATATGTAATAAAAGCTGTCAATTAAAGTTTAACGACAGACATATCACTCCAACTTATTAAATTATCCGCACTTTTTAAATCAGTAAAATCAAAATCTGAAGTCCATTTGTAAAGCTTAGATAAAGACCCTTTTAATCCAACATATGATTTAAATTTTCTAAAATAATTTAGTTCTGAAATTATCGGCTGATTCGGATCAAAATCTCTCGGATGAAAATAGGTCATAATATAATCCGATCTTGAAGAAAATTTTCTAATAAAATAATATGGCATAATTCTAAAATAACCACCACCTGAAAAAATAAAACTTTTACCAAAAAAATTGTAAGTGTTTATTGGAAATTCCTTTATTCTCAAACCATTGTGTTCAATAATTATTGGTCTGGTTTCTTCAAATCTAGCAAAACCACCATGTGCTCTATTGGCTGGAAAAATAGATGAATCGTGAGTAATACCATTGGAAATAAGAATATCAAATACCCATTTATTTTTTTCTGTAATGGAAAAGCCTGGTGCTCTAAAATATTTGACTTTTTTGCCAGTAATATTCTCAAGAGTCGAAATTGATTTTTTCAAATCTTTCTCTATCTGGGCCTTGCTTTGATTATACATAAGTTGATGATAATGTGTGTGAGATCCTATTTCATGCCCTAAATTATCAATCTTTTTAATTATTGAAGGGTATTTTTCAGCAATCCAACCAACTACAAAAAAAGTAGCTTTTAATTTATTATCATGTAATAAGCCAAAGATTTTGTCCATATTTCTATAAATTCTTTCCTCATATTTTATCCATTGCAACTCTTTTTTTGTTGAATAATTATCTAGAATATGAAACCATTCCTCTATGTCAAATGTTAAAATTTTCATTTAAAAAAACTTTTTTCCCTTTCTTTTAAATTCAATTACATCCTCTCTGGACGGAAACGTATAATATGTCATTTTATTATCATTATTAGTAATTAAATTAACCTTATCATTATCAATTAGATCTATTGCCTCGATTATTGCATCCATACCTAATTTTTTGGTAATTTCTATTAGACTTGATTGAGAAATATTTCCAATTTTTACTTTCTTTTGTACGATAATTGGACCACTATCAATACCTTCATCAACAAAAAAAACTGAAACACCAGTATACTCCTCATTATTCTTTAAAACCCAAAAAGTAGGCATTAATCCACGATATTTTGGTAATAAAGCTGTATGTAAATTAATACAACCTTTTGGTGCTAGTTTAATAATATTATTTTTAAAAATTTGATTACCTAAAATTGAAACCAATAAATCAGGGCTAAAATTCTTGATTATGTTGATTGATTCAGGGTGATTTATATTTTTTTTTAATTTGATAATTTTAATACTATTTTTTTTTAAAACGCTCTTTATACTTTTATCAAATAGTATTGACTTTATAAACTTAATTGAATAATAAAAAGTAAATTTTAAACCAAAAATTTTATAGGTTTTTAAAAATTTTTTCACAAATGATTCTTTTTTACCAAATGGTGAAACATCGAAAAGAACACATGCATTTACTTCAATTCTTTTATCAAGTTTATTTAACAGATAATTGATATTTTTGGCAAGATAAAAAGGCTCATTCTGTGTTATTAAAATTATTTTCATTTATATAGCTTGAATTAATTTAAATGGTAAACGTGCAATTGATAACCAAAAGCCTATTATTATTCCTTTGGCTTTAATAAAATCATTTGAGACATAAAAAAAACTTTTTACGCCACTAGAGGTTTTACCTCCTGCTTCCATTTTTACAATAAAATTTGACGTTGAGCTCCATTTTGGATTTGAGCTAAATATATTTTCAAATAATATGAAATCTGCAATTATATCAATATTTGTCTCATACCTATAATTAACAGCAAATTTTGTTCTATATAGAGTGGGTAAATGAGCAGGTTGAGCACCAAAATATAACATCCAAGGTTTCCAATTATCTGACCTATGCTTCCTAAAATTATTATAAAATCCTATGTACTGATTATTTAAAATTAAATCTAAATTATTCTTAATTAAATTATTAATTATCATTGATAATATTGACTCAGAAGATATAAATATATCTCCACTGTGAAGAAGCATAAAATATTTAGAATTTACTTTTGAGACACCCTTATTCAAGGCATCATAAATACCACAATCTTCTTCAGAATAAATTACTGAGCCTTGAAATTTTGATTGTTTTAAATCCTTTCCGCCATTAATAATTATATGCTTTACACCCCTTTTTAATAAATCTTTAATTGATCTGTAAGTTTTGTACAAACTTTCTTCATCATTATATGTTATTGTAACTATTGTTAAGAGTTTTAGATTTTTCAAACTTGTTTTCTATACTTACCTGACTTAATTTGATTAATCCAATCTTGGTTATCCAAATACCAGTTAACGGTTTTATTTAAGCCCTTTTCAAATGATGTACTGGGTTTCCAGCCTAGCTCAAGTTTTAATTTTGAAAAATTTATAGCATATCTAAAATCATGACCTTTTCTATCTTCAACATATTTTATTAAATTTTCTGAGCTTAACTTATTATTATTTTTTTTATCAATTATGGATATTAAATTTTTAACTATTTCCAAGTTATTTTTTTCATTATCACCCCCTATGCAATAGGTCTCACCAATCTTACCATTTAAGAAAATCAAGTTTATTGCTTCAACATGATCAGTTACATATAACCAATCTCTCACATTGGTTCCATCGCCGTATACAGGTATATCTTTTTTATTTATAATTCTATCTATGACCAATGGTATAAGTTTTTCGGGGAATTGATTTGGACCATAATTATTAGAACAATTTGAAATTATAGTTGGCAAATTGTATGTTTCGTTATATGCTCTTACAAAATGATCTGACGAAGCTTTGGAGGCAGAATATGGTGATCTGGGGTCATATTTTGTGTTTTCATCAAAAAGACCATCTTTCCCAAGACTTCCAAAAACTTCGTCTGTAGAAATATGATAAAACAGTTTTTTATGTAAATTTTTTCTCCAAAACCTTAAGCATATATTTAAAAGATTAAGGGTTCCAATGACATTTGTTTCTGCAAAAATATTTGGATTAACAATTGAATTATCAACATGTGATTCTGCAGCAAGGTTAAAAACAATATCAATATCATGCTTTTTAAAAACACATTCTAAATCTTTAGGATTTCTTAAATCTCCTTTGTGGAATATATAATTTTGATTATCAATTAAATCTTTTAGATTATTTTGATTTCCAGCATAGGTTAGAGAATCAAAATTTATTACTTTATTAGAGGGATAGTTCTTTATTAAAAATCTAATTAAGTGTGAACCTATGAATCCACAGCCACCTGTGACTAAAAATGAATTATTTGTTTTTCTCAATTTTAAGTACTTTAGTTTTCAAATATTTTCCATATCCAGTTTTCGAAAGAGGCTTAATTAATTTTTTCAAATCATCCTTGCTAATGTAACCAAGTCTATAAGAAATTTCTTCCAAGCAAGCTATTTTTAAACCTTGTCTATTTTCAATTTGCCTTACAAAATTCGACGCATCATTCATAGAATCATGAGTTCCTGTATCAAGCCATGCATAACCCCTGCCTAAAATTTCAACAACTAATCTTTCATCCTTTAGATACATTTCATTTACAGATGTAATTTCCAATTCTCCTCTTTTTGATGGAATCACTTTTTGTGCTTTTTTAATTACATCATTTGGATAAAAATATAATCCAACTACGGCATAATCACTTTTTGGAATTTTTGGCTTTTCTTCAATTGATAATACTTTATTTTTTTTTCCAAATTCTACTATACCATAATCAGAGGGATTATCAACTATATATGCAAAAATTGTTGCTAAATTTTTTTCTAAGTTTTGTTTTACATGATGAAATAATTTTATAAAATCATCACCGTAGAATAAATTATCTCCTAAAATTAAACAAACATCATCATTTTTTATAAAATCTTTGCCTAATAAAAATGCTTGGGCTAAGCCTTGAGGTTTTTCTTGCACTTTATATGTAATTTTTATTCCAAGTTTTGAACCATCACCTAACAAGTTTTGATGAGCAGTTAAATGGTCCTTTGTTGTAATAATCAATATGTCTCTTATTTTAGCAAACAACAATATTGACAAAGGATAATAAATCATTGGCTTGTCATATATGGGTAATAATTGCTTACTTATTGATTTAGTAACGGGGTAAAGCCTAGTACCTAACCCTCCAGAAAGTATTATTCCTTTCATTTAGATTATTTTTTTTAACTCTTTGATAAAATACATTTGTTTTTTCTCTTCAAGTGAAGGGTACATTGGTAGTGAAAAAATTTCATTTGCAGCAGCTTCAGTATTCGGTAAATCTCCATTCTTATACCCAAATTTTTTGAAGCCTTTCATTGTATGAATTGGCCAAGGATAACTAATATTTAAAAAAATATTTTTTTCTTTCAACAGTTTTAATATTTTATCTCTTTTTTTGTGCCTAACAACGTAGACATAATATGAGTGATAATTATATTCTTGCTCGACCGGGAGAATCAAATTTGAATCCTTAAGCTCTTGGTTGTAAATCTTTGCAATTTTTCTTCTTTTTTTAATATAAGTATTTAAATGATTAAGCTTATTAAGTAAAATTGAAGCATGAAGTTCATCAAGTCGAGAATTATAACCCTCATCCAATACTGAATAATAAGTCTTCTCCATTCCATAAAATCTAAGTTTCTTAATATTTTCATAAGTTTTTTTATTGTTAGTAACAACCATACCTCCATCACCATATCCACCTAAAATTTTTGTTGGATAAAAAGAAAAAACGGATGCGTCTGACATAGATCCAGCAATTTTTCCTTTGTATTTAGCTCCGTGACTTTGTGAACAATCTTCAATCAGAAAAAGATTGTATTTATTACATAGCTCTATAACTGGGTCCATATCTACACATTGACCAAAAAGATGAACCACAACTATTCCTTTAGTTTTTTTTGTAATACTTTTCTCCAACTTATTAATATCCATTAAAAAAGTGTTAGGATCTATATCTACAAATACAGGACTACCATTTGCAGCAACAATTGAGGAAATAGTTGGGACTGCTGTATTTGAAACAGAAATAACTTCATCACCTTTTTTTATTCCAAAAGATCTCATAGCTAAAAATAATGCGTCGGTAGCTGAATTAACTCCAACACCATATTCACAACCACAATATGACGAAAACTCATCCTCAAATCTTTTTACTTGATCCCCTAGAATAAGAACACCTGAATTTAATACTCTTTTAATAGCGTCCATAATTTCTTTCTTCTCAGAATTCATTTCCTCAATGTAGCTCCAAACAGCAACTCTATCATATGTTTTAGGTTTAAAAAATTTATTTAGAAATTTCATCAGTTTTAATTTATAGATTTTAATAATAAATCCATGTCATTGGCTTGATTTAAAAATACTAAATTAATAGATTTAAAATCATCTGGATTTAATGAATTAATATGTTCAAGGAAGTTTAGAAATGAATCTGCTGGTTCAAAATCAATTTGTTTTGTTTTATTAGAGGATGTCTGATTTATAAAAAAAGATTTTTGAGAATCGGATGTAAAAAGTCTGGATGATTTTATCAAAAGATTATTTCCAATAAAATTTCCTGAATTAATATATTCCATATTAAATCCAAAAAAACCAATAACTCTTTTATTATTATCAAACTCAATGATTGTATTAAGTGAAATAGGAATATCGTTAATTACAGCACTACTAATAATTTTTTTTGGTCTAGATTTAAATATTGTCTTTCCAATATCCAATGCATAAGGACCCATATCATAAATTACTCCTCCACCATAATTAACCTCATTTCTAAAATTATTTTTATTAAAGGCTGGTACAGAAAAGTTTACACTTATCTGTTTAATTTCTTCAGACTTACCTGAGATATAGTCAATTTGAGGATGATATTTGTAAACAATTGCTTCAATAATGATTTTTTTATTATTTATAGAAAGATTGTATAAATATTGGGCTTCTTTAAATGAAAGAACACTTGGCTTATCAACTATCACATTCTTCTTATGAACTATTGAAGATTTAATTAATTCAAAGTGTAAATGGTTAGCTGTTGATATATATACAAATTCTGCGTTTGATGATTTGATTGCATCATGGTATGAATCATAAGCTATACTTAACTTTGGATATTTTTCAAATTCAATTTTTTGAGAAACAGAGGCACAATCAAATGATCTAATAAACTTAGCATTTTCAATTGCAGGAATTATTTTTCTCTTGGCAATAGATGAATATCCAATCAGTAAGATTTTCATAGATCTTTATAATTAATTAAACCTATGATACTTCTTGCTTCAATGCTTATATATCCGAATTCCATCAGCTTAAATATCTGAAAAAAATTAAGCCAAATAAAATTTTCTGGAATTGAAAAATCTTCATTTACTTTAATTAATTTATTTCTGTTCGATATTTGGTAAAATCTTCCGCCCTCCTCAGACTGTATAGAATCGATAATTACATTAGACTTGTCCACATTTATGAATAGATCTTTAATTGAGTTATCATCCTTTTCATAATTTACTTTAGATTTAGATATTGATGGATAGAGAAGAATCCCATCAATAGCTCCAACTTCGCATTTTGCTTGGAAAAGAAGTTCATATTTTTGATTCATTATAAAACCTGCAAAACCAACCCCACTATCACTAATTAATGGCTGTGACCAGCTACTAACCTCTCTACCGTCAGCACTAATTGAAAAGTACTCAAGATTAAAACGAGAAATATCCTTATTAAAAATTCCAAAAGAATTGGTTGTCCAATGTTTCATTTTTTCAAGAACTGTTTTTGTATACTTTAATTCTAAATTACATTTTAAATGTCCCAGCCAACTAAGGACTTTTGTAATTCCTCTGTTTTCAAAATTAATTTCAGAGACCTTAATTAAAAAGTCAGAACTATTACATGACTTAATATTTAAATAATCTTCATGACTATTAAAAAAATTTAAACATGAAATTACTGTTCTAGAGTCCATGTTGATTAAGTTATCTCTTTTTGATAGTTCTTTCAGTTGGCCCATTGTCAACCAATAAAAATTTTCATCAACATCAATTTCATCATTTACCTCAATTATCATATTTCTATTTCTTTTGTGCATAAATCTGCCTGCTTGCTCTGGTTGTAATTGATCTATCAAAACTTTACCTTTTTTCTCAGTAAAATAATCCAAATACAAAGGTGTGCTTCCCGCATGAACTTTAGTATAATTACTTTTAGTTGCTTGTAATGTTGGTGAAATTTGAACTGAACCTTTATTTCCAGGTTCAATTTTTGCTTGCATTAAAAAATATCTTTGACCATTGATTATTTTTGATAAAATTCCTAAAATTCCAATTTCTGGTTGATCAATTATAATTTGTTCCCATTTATTGTTAAATGGAAAATTAATTTCTATTTCTAATCCATAGATACTAAAAAATTTTCCTGACTCATGAGTAATTTTAGATTCATTTTTATCATGATACCAACCTGAACATTTATCTATAGGAATTCTTTCTATGGTAAGTTTTAATTCTTTTCTCCTAATGTTTAACCAATTATCAAATTTTTCTAATGATATTGGAGAATTTTCCATGAAAGTACTATAAATAGATAGTTTACTCATTAATCCAATAAATAATTGTATTCATTTATATCTCTAATTGATTTATTGATATCATATTTAGTATTAGCTAAAACTAAACAGACACAATCATCAGAAAAATTAATCATATCTACAAATAACATCCTTGGAACATACAAACCTTCATAAGCTGAATTCATTTCCTTCTCAAAAAATTTTTCTCCATCAAAAATTTTAATTACAAAAGAACCATTTAAACATATTATAACTTGGTCTGTATCGATATGAGCATGGCCTCCCCTTCCAGAATTGATTTCAGTCATGTAAAATATTCTTTTTATAGAGATAGGTATATCAGATTTTTGCTCTATTGAAGTTAAAATCCCTCTTGAATCAACATTTTTATTAAAAGTTATTTTTTTAATATTGTTTATGTAATTTCTTTTCATAAAAATCAACAATTTTTTTTGCAACAAATGTAGCATGATCGTGACTTAACATTGGATCAATCGGAATGGATAAAATATCTTTTTGATTTGCAGTTGCAATTGGATATAAATCATTTGACAAATTTTTATAACAGTCTAGATTCGGGAGAGCTCTAGGATAATGAATCGCTGTTTGAATACCCAAATTTTTTAGATATTGTTTGAGCATGTCTCTATAATTTACTCTAATTACATACAAATGATAGGCATGACATGTATTTTTTCTGACTTTTGGATACCTAATATATTTAGATTTAGAGAAAATTTTATCATATATATGCGCTATTTTTCTCCTTTCATTAGTCCACTTTTTTAAATACTTTAATTTAACATTTAAAATTCCTGCTTGAATTCCATCCATTCTACTGTTAATACCCTCAATTTTATGTTCATGTTTATAAATAGATCCATGATTTGCAAACATTCTAAATTTCTTAGCATATTCATCGTTATCTGTTAAAATTGCTCCAGCATCACCGAAAGCACCTAAATTTTTCCCTGGAAAAAATGAAAAAGATGATGCGATTCCAAAAGATCCAACATATCTATTATTAAATTCACTCAAATGTGCTTGAGCACAATCTTCAATCAAAAAAATATTGTATTTATCACAAATTTTTTGCAAATCATTAATATCACAAGATTGTCCTTGAATATGAACAGCAACAATAGCTTTAGTTTTTGATGTAATTTTATTTTCTATTAATTTAGTATCGATAGTAAAATAATCATCTTCAATATCAATAAATATTGGTTTTGCACCTGTTAAAGAAATTGTTTCTGAACTTGAAATCCATGAATACGATGATGTTATTACTTCATCACCAACTCCAATACCAAGCATTTTCATAATTATGAACAGGGAATCTGTTCCATTGGCTACAGAAATACAATGTTTAACTCCAATAGTTTTTGCAAAATTTTTTTCAAAATTTTCAACATTTTTACCTTTAATAAAACTTGATTTTTCAATAGTATTCATAATTGAATTATCAATCTCATTTTTAATTGAAAGGTACTGAGCTTTTAAATCAAGAAACTTTATTTCCATTATTATAAATCTTTATAATCTTGAGTTATTTTTGTTTTTACAAGTGTTTTATTTTTCAAATTCCTTTGTATTATTGATCCTGATGATATAATACACTCAGATTTTATCTCTACTCTAGGTTCAACAAATATTCCTGTTCCAAACTTACATGAATCATCAATTTTACAACTTCCAGAAAAAACCACACTCGGTCCAAAAGTATTGTGGGATCCAATATGATTATGATGTTCAATGTTACAAAAAGAAGAAATAAAGTTATTAGATCCAATATTTGAGAAAGAATTAATAATTGTATTTGAAAAAATTATATTTCCATCTCCCAATTTTACTGATGGACTAACATATGCTTTAGGATGAATTAAGTTGGGAATATTTATGTTTAACTTTTTTAAAGCTAGGTAAGTTAATTCTCTATTTTTAATATCAGAAGAAAATGAAACAATAACTTCATCAAATAACTCATTATTATAATCATCTAATATTTGCATCTCATCATATTTATGAATTTCGACACCAAATAATTTTTTTCCTTTAAGATTATCATTTTGATCATAAAATATGGTAATTTCTTTATTTAAATGAATAATTATATCTAAAATTTGCAGAGCAGATTTACCAGCTCCTATTACAGCAATTTTTTTAGCTGGACTTTTTGGAAAAACTAATCCAAAATTATCCTCTTTTTTATCATAATAATAATTGATATTCCTAAAATCAACTTCATTTTTTGATAAATAATTCTTTACATCATCCTCAGTAATAATTTTATTTGAAAAGTTTAATGATTCGGTGCTAATATTATTTTTTTCAATTAATAATCTAGCCTTTTTAGTAATAGTGATATCAGAGTCATTATTACTAGATAACTTAAGGTCAATATTTGTAAAAATATTTGAATTCTTAATCTCATTTTCAGACAAACAAGCGATGTATTCACCAACTTTTACATTTTCACCTAATTTCAACAATGGATTTAAATAGCAATATCCGTCAAAATCTGCTACTATTTCAAAATCTGCTTTGGAAGATTCATAAGATAAAATTGGGTCACCTTTTTTTAATTTTTCTCCATCATTAACTTCAATGGAGGTTATTTCATATTCATCATCA
>MDTD01189422.1_pt1 | contig 11077 bp, 6 predicted proteins | sample 811221 | NCBI WGS metagenome assembly MDTD01 (sample SAMN05326646, study PRJNA326480) | marine metagenome | isolation source: seawater | place: Pacific Ocean: South West | collected 2011
ATGCGCTTCAGAGCCAGCAGCGTTATGCTCAGGCCGTCGATGCCGGTGCGATTCAGGACGAGATCGTACCTATGCCTGCCACTATGAAGTTGGTGAACAAGGAAACAGGAGACGAGACATTCAAAAATGTGATGGTTGATCGCGACGAGTGCAATCGGGTCGACACCACACTCGATGGACTGTCTATGCTCAAGCCGGCGTTCGAAGAAGGTGGCAGCGTCACCGCTGGCAACTCGTCACAATTGAGCGATGGTGCTTCCATGACGCTTCTTATGAGTGCAGAGCGCGCAGAGCAATTGGGTGTCGAGCCTCTGGGTTACTTCCGCGGCTTTGTCACTGCTGGCTGTGAACCTGATGAGATGGGGATTGGACCCGTATTTGCGATTCCAAAGCTCCTTAAGCGCGCGGGCCTCAGTCAGGATGATATTGATCTTTGGGAGCTTAACGAGGCGTTCGCATCGCAGTGTGTCTATTGCCGGGACTTCCTTGGTATCGACAATGCCAAGTACAACGTGAATGGCGGCAGTATCGCCATCGGTCACCCCTTCGGTATGACGGGCTCGCGGATGGTAGGTCGTATTCTGCGTGAACTCAAACGCACTGGTGGTCATTATGGCATTGTGACCATGTGTGTTGGGGGAGGCCAGGGTGCCGCCGGTTTGGTAGAGGCCTGCTGAAACCTCTGCGCAGAAGAGCAGAAAAAGGCGCCAATGGCGCCTTTTTTTATGGTTTTTAATCTGGTGCGGAGATGAATCAAAGAATGGCAGGAAGCTGCTTGGTCAGCGGCATCCGCTCTTTCACGGCCTGGCCCGTTAGCGCAAAGCCAAGTAGGTCACCCTTTGGACTGTGGAACAAGGCCTTGACGTCCTGTCCATCAGCCTCAATGGTCCACTCACCTTCGGCGTCACGCCCTACGGGTGACACACAGACTGGGCAGGCAGGTGTTTTAATGGTCACGGGCATAGCAGGGTAGGCCACTTCCGTCGGTGTGCCAGTTAGCGTGGCCGCTAGCGCACGTGCAGCCGCCATGAGTGGTGCGACGTAGACCAGGACGTGGCCTTCCACCTCAGCACAGTCGCCAATGGCATAGACATTCTCGACACTGGTGCGCAGGTATCGGTCCGTTTTAATCCCGCGCCCGCACTCAATCCCCGCATCAGCTGCAAGTTGCGTTCTGGGGCGAACACCTACTGCAGACAGTACGGCGTCGGCTTCGATAGTTTCGCCATTATTAAGGGCAACGCTGTAGCCGCCTTCGGATCGGTTGACGTCCGTTGCCAATGGTCCGAAGTGAAAGCGAGCGCCTTTTTCCTCCAGGGCTCGCTGAACAGCGCGTCCTGCGGTTTCAGGCAACAGTGTGGGTAGGCAGTAATCCATCGGATCGACGGCTTCAACAGTGAAGTCACCATTGAGAAGGTCGTTAGTGAACTCGCAGCCAATGAGCCCTGCACCAATAACCGCGACCTTTTTAGCACCCGTCTGCGTTAGTGTGTCTCTGAACCGTCGGTAATCATCGAGGTCGTTCACCCCCATGACCTCATCGGCGGCATCTCCGCCCATGGGTGGGCGAATCAATTCAGCGCCGAGCGTCAGTACCAGGCTTGAGTAGGGGACTCGCTCTCCAGATGTCAGCACCACTTCACTTGAAGCCGTATCGAGCGACGCAACTTCGGTGCGTGTTCGCACGGTTACACTCAGGTTATCTGACATGTTTTCGGCGGTCTGCGTAGCCAGTTGATCAGGCTCAAATTTCTTGGTGAAACCTGTAGAGATCATGGGTTTAGAGTAGTTTTCACCACCGTCGCGCGTGATCAGTGTTATGGCCGTATCTGCATCGGTTTTCTTAATGGCATTAGCCAAGCTGTAAGCCGCAAGTCCAGAACCGATGACGACAATTGGGTGACCCGAAGGTCCGGTGTCGCTCGATGCGGATGCGTCCTCAGATTCTGCTTCGTCTTCAGTGCCGGGAATGAGCTCGAAATCGTCTTTGCCAACGCCGCAATCGGGACATGTCCAGTCGTCGGGCACGTCAGCCCACTTTGTACCGGGTGCAATGCCATCATCGGGCCAGCCTTCTTTCTCGTCGTAGATCAAACCACAAACGATGCATTCCCACTGAGCCATGAACAATCCTTTTAGTCTTTCTCGAGCCTGAGAGTACGGTGCTTTTCAACACCGCTACCAAATGAGCCGGCAGTCTGCCGAAAATACGGTGTCACGTCATCCACTTGTCGGACTAACGGCAAGGAAAATAGATGTGTGAAGTGAAATTGACTAAGAGCGTTAGCCCTGTCACACCGTTGTCACCCAGTAAAGGCTGCTCAGGCTCAAGGCTGACCATAGGAGAAGCGCCATGCCAATCAGCCGAGGGCAGATCGTCTTGAGCGACTCCAAAGACATTTGTGAGCCGATAAGGAACAGCGCGAGGCCAAATAGACTCTTGCTGATCATTGAAAACAGGCTGGTGACTCCCACATCAAACTGGAAGTAGCCGCCGATCAGACTGGCCATGATGAAGCCAGTGACGAAGAGTGGTATCCGAATCTCGTTAGCGCTGATGCGCTTCATCGAGTAGCTCGCCACGATAATCACGGGGATGAGCCACAAAATCCGGAGGATCTTTAATGTTGCTGCGGTCGTGAGTGCCTCGTCGCCGTAGGCGGCGGCTGCGCCTACGACGGAAGAGGTGTCGTGAATGGCAACGGCAGCCCACATGCCAAATTGCTGCTGACTCAAATCCAATGCATGTCCGATCGCAGGAAAGAGCAAAATAGCGATACCGTTAAGGACGAAGATGATCGTGAGGGTTTGAGCGACCTGCCGATTCTCGGCTTTGATTACCGGTGCGAGGGTGGCTACCGCTGTACCGCCACAGACTGCAGTACCGGTGGTCAACAGTTTTCCACTCACATCATCAGTCCGCAGCAGTTTTAATAAGATTAAACCACTGACTAGGGTGCCCAGAACCATTGCCGAGACGACGGCACCATTAGCTGAACCGAGCGTTACCACTTCTCTGAACGGTAGGGCTAAACCCAGAATGACCACACCGCTTTGCAAGGCAGCACGTGATAGTCGAGAGGCATCGCTTAGGGGAGCCGGACCGACGGTTAGTGCCAGTCCGATACCCAAGAAGAGTGCGAGCGCAGCTTGCTGGGAGTAGATCGCGAGACCTGCACCGATCAAATAAGCAATATGCGTATGCGTTTTAGTCATATGGGGAGTATGACAGTTTGTTTGTCACACTTTCCAGCCGTTCAGATGGGCGTATATAGTCTTATTTGCCGACACGTGACGGCGATGTCAGCGCGCCAAGACTAAGGCCGTTTTAGTCGCTAAAGCCGCAGCGAGAGTGGGCGGGTTTACTCCTGATCTGCCGTACCCGAGAGCCGATACATGAGGATTGCAGCGCGTTTAATCGCCAGTGCCATGGAGTCCAGTTCAAGGCTCTCGTTAGGCGTGTGACCGCCTTTACCAAGCGCGCCCATGCCAGCCAGTGCATCGGTATAAGGCGCAGCAAACGAGATATCCGCGGCGCCGCGCCGCAGTGGATCCCAGATTTTCATGGGTCCGCGTCCTAAGTCCTGATTCACGACCGAGAGTTGCTCTGCAAGCTGACGGTTGCCATCTGAGGGTGGCATCGGCGGATAGCTATCGACGAAGCTGATCGAGGCGGTAGTGTGGGGCAGGTGGTTTGCGACGATGGTTTTCATCTCTTCTTTTGCCTGCGCCAACTGCTCACGTGACAGCGCTCTGATACCCCCGTCTACGATGACTTCACTTGGGACAACGTTCGTTTTTCCAAAGGTCGTGCCCCGATTCTGAGCAGAATCGTAGTTCACAGTGGTGCCGCCTTGAATGGTGCCCGCATTGAACGTTAAGCCGTAGTCACCGCGGACCTCGTCATAGAACGTATCCAGAATTCTCGCGGCTTCATTGATGGCACCAGCGCCCACGCGTTCGCTAAAGACACCTGAAGAGTGTGCTTGCCTGCCCGACACTTTTAACATCCAGCCACTGGAACTGCGTCGGGCAATGGTTGCCCAGTCAGAACCTTCGGTTGTAATCGCTCCCTCGAAGCCTAAGGTGATGTCAGCCCACTTTCCGGCTTCTATGAGGTCTTTACGGCTAATGGACAGCGGTTTGCCTGTCATCTCCTCATCGCCTGTGTAGGCGACGGTGACAGCAATATTGTCTAAGGCACCAATGTGCTGAAGTGCTTTTAATGCATAGACTAGGACAGCATTACCGTCCTTCATATCGCTGATGCCGGGACCGCGCCCAATGTTGCCTTCGCGTGTAAACGCCTGGAATTCATCATCTGACTCAAAAACCGTATCGAGGTGTCCGATGAGGAGGAACTTTTTGCCTTTGCCTTCCTTGCTGGCAAACAAGTGACCTGCGCGATCCATCTCAGGGGGCATCTCGATCCATCGCGTCGCCAAGCCAAGCGCTTCCAGTTCGCGTGACATCACGTCACCGACGGCACGAACGCCGGCGTGGTTCATCGTCCCGCTGCCAATGTTGACGGTTTCAGCCAGTAGCTCAATCGCCTCGTCTTGATGCGTATCAATCCAGTCAACCATGGCTTGCTCCTTGGCTGACAGGGATCCTGAGTGCACTGTCTGTGCAAGCGTGAGTCCAAGGAATAGGGTGCTGAGTAGCGACGCACGTTGTAACAGATTCATACGGCCTTCCTCACGATTAACGTATTTGATGCTGTGGCTGATTGTGCCACCAGAGTGTCGGTGCCGGGCGCGAGCCGGTCACTTCCTCGCCCAGGTCATTGGCTCGATAGAGTCGCCCGTTCACCATGACGTGCGTGATACGGTCGGTGCTCTTTACGTCCTCGAGCGGGTTGCCATCGACCACCTGCAAGTCCGCCAGTTTGCCCGTTTCAATCGAACCCAGGTCGGCATCCATACCGAGGTAATGCGCAGGATTGATGGTCGCTGTTGCCAGCATCTGCATTGGGCTCATGCCTCCTTCGGCAAAGCTCCACATTTCCCAGTGCGTTGCCAGTCCCTCCCGCTGTCCATGAGCACCGGTGTTGACCAACACACCGAGCTCCATCAACTCCTTTGCTACGGCTGCCGCATCATCGTCTCGAAAGTCTGGCTCGGGAGCTGTTACGCGACGAACGGCGCGCGGTTGCAAAACGGTGGGTGGAACAAAGTGTGACAGTAGTGGGTGCTTCCAGACCTCGGTGTCTCGGTAGAAGCGATCCTCGGAGGTCAATCCGCCATAGGTGACGCTCAAGGTGGGTGTATACCCAACACGGGTGTTCGACCAAAAGTCACGGACGTCATCGTAGATTTTTAAGGTCGGAATGTTGTGCTCGATGCCTGTCGAACCATCGGCCACTAGATTCATGTCCATGTTGTAGAGCGAACCGCCTTCAGCAACCACTAACATGCCGGCATCACGAGCGGCCTCAATGACCATTTGTCGCTGTGCTCGGCGGGGTTGGTTGTAGTTTTTGACACTGATGGCCCCCTGAGCCTTCAGGCGATCAACCACGGCTTTGGCGTCATCGAGGGACTCAATAGGGTCAAAGCCTGTGCTCTTCGCCCCGTAAATGATTTCTCCGGTTGAAAAAATGCGTGGTCCGATGATCTTCCCCGCGCGCTGGTATTCAGCGGCTGGGAAGACTTGAGCGGCTCTGCTTGATGGGTTGTGTACGGTCGTGACCCCGAGCGCAAGGTGCGCAAGGAGCGACCAGTTACTCTGAGGGATGATGTCGTCCCGACCGTATGGGCCGTGTGCGTGCGCATCGATGTAGCCGGGCATCAATGTCTTTCCAGCCAGATCGACCTGCGTTGCACTGTCAGGGATGGAAATGTCCGCCGTGGCGCCCAGCGCCACAATACGATTGTCCTCAACGATGACAACGCCATTATCGATGACGTCTCGTGCCGAGTTCATGGTGATGACCCGAGCATTGGTAAAGGCCACAAGTCCCCGGGGACGATCTGAGTCCACTGAGAGGCTGAGGTCAGCGATCTGCTGGGCTTTGTTTGTGCCGATGCCCAGAGAACCATCGACGTTGTACTTATAAAAGCGCGGGCCTACGCTCCATGTTAGCGAGGTGCCCTCAGCGCTCCAGTGAATGAATTCACCGCCCGGGGCGCTCACACGCTCTGTGGCATAGGCTGCGGCGCCCGAAGCCGTGTTTTCAATGGCTGATAGGTCGATGGAGCGGCCAGTCATTGGCAGCGCCGCCACGTAGAGACGACCGGCCTCACGATAAGCGACGTGCTTGCCTGCGGGCGACATACGAATAACGGTCGCCAACGGAGAGCTTGCGTGTGTTCGCACATCCTCACCATCGTGATTCATGGAGATGAGCTCACTGGATGCGTCATCACTGCCGCGACCAACAGCCGAGCTCACGCGCTCAGTGGCGTAAATGCGGTCTCCGGGACCGAAGTGGGGTGATCGGCCTCGTCGGCTGACAAACTGAGCCTCGTCATCGCCGAGCTTATAGACATAGATACCCGGTTTTTTACCCCAGTGCGGGTTGGTTAGCGAACTGCCGCTCAGCTTGGCAAATAGCAGGGTCTCGCCATCGCTCGATACGCTAAGATCGACATAGTGACCCGGCGTTGTGAGAACCTTTTTGGATCGCCCACCGCGGGCGCTGACTTTACGAACAGAGCCTAACTCGTCGTCCGACCAGGTCAGGTAAAACACCTCCTTTCCGTCGGGTGAAAACGCGGGTGAAAATTCGACCACAGAAGCGTTGTCGCGCGTCAGGCGCTTGGCGTCTTCGCCGTCACGCTTTACGTACAGCCGCCCCATGGACTCAAAGACAATCGATTGGCCATCGGGACTTTGCCTAGCAAACCGCGGCATGGTGGTTTTTAGGGTATCGGGAGCAACATCGACCGCGACTTCAACTGCAGGATAAGCCGTGCGCGTGTCATTAACCGAGAACGGAATTTGACGGGATTCACCCGAGGCAACATCAACACGCCAAATGTGGCCTTTCGACCAATACACAATGGAGTCGCCATCGGGTGTCCACGCCATGGTCGGGTAGGCGCCCTGAACCGCCCAAGTTTCCTGCATATCGGGATCAAGATCATCAACCAGCATGGTTTGCTCGCCTGATGCTAGATCCATAACAAACAGTCGTGAGGCTGCTCGCACACGTTTTACAAAGGCGATGGTTTTACCGTCGGGCGATGGCGTGGGTCGAACGGCGCCGCCCGCACCGCCAACGACCTTCTCAATCTCTCCCGTTTCGAGGTCATAGCGTTTAATGGCCATGACTTCACCGTTACTGTCCTCGTGGTAAATGAAGGTATTTCCGGGCGTCGTGTTCTGAATGTAGAACACCGAACCGCCATCAGCGCTGAAGGTCGGTTCACCCAGCTCCTTCTGGAATGCGGGGCTTGGTCGCTTTACCAGAACCGAGCCCTGTAGATTTCCTCGCGCAAGGCCTTGATCGACGTTGGCATCGTAAAGCCATACCTCGCCCGTTCCGAGTGATCGTGAGGTAGTGAAATGCTTTTTCGCTACCAAATATTCGCCTGACGGGTGCCAACTTGGATTATTGAGCAGTCGGAAACTTTCATGGGTTATCTGGTGCTTGTTGTCTGGATTGGCGAGGTCCATAACCCAAATGTTGTCAGCGCCATTACGGTCGGAGGTAAATGCGAGAAAACGGCCATCGGGACTGTACTGCGGTTGTACTTCCCACGCATGACCACTGAGTAGCGGTGTCGCCTCACCACCCGTAATCGGTATCTCATAAATGTCTCCCAAGAGATCGAAAGCAATGTGCTCCCCATCGGGTGAGACATCGAGGTTCATCCAGGTTCCCTCAGTCACATTAAGGTCGATTTCCTGAACCTGGGCTGAGTAGTTCGGCGCCGAGACATCCCACGACGGTGTCTCAGTCTCCTCGGATAATGTCAGACCCGATACCGTGAATAGGCTGGTAAAAACGAAGGCTTGTTTTGTGAGAGAGGTACGAGAAAAGCGAGCATTGCGCATACAAATTCAACCGTTGTGATAAGTATTTTTGTTGCTCATTAGTTATCACACTGCGCGAGCGTTTTCGACCTTAACTTTGTGTCAATGGAGATGGTGTATGGTGAAAGCAGACCGATGGTTGTATCCAGCAGACTCGTTGCTGTTTGAAGTTGATCTCTGCCAGAGGTTTTGGTTATCACCCACCTAAAGAAGACGTGGAGGGCGTCGAATGCTAGCAACGCTTGATTGGGTCGTCGTGGCAATTTACCTGTCCGCTTTGGTGGCCATGAGTCTGTATTTGTCACGACGCCAGGAGACCGCTGAGGATTACTTTGTTGCCGGTAACAGCAGTGGCCCGATCAGTATTGCGCTCTCCGTTATGGCAACACAGTGCTCGACCAACAGTATTCTCGGTGCACCTGCGTTTGTGGCCTTTGTTGTCGGTGGTGGACTCGTCTGGTTGCAGTACGAGCTAGCGCTGCCCTTAGCGATGATTTTTATCGCCATATTTTTAATTCCCGTATTCCACCGGCAGCGTCTGGTATCGGTTTACCTCTATCTCGGGCGGCGTTTTGACGATAAAACGCAGCTGCTCATCAGTGGCATGTTTCAGTTGTCGCGAGCTGCAGTAGCCGGCATTACCGTTTATGGTGTGGCAAGCATGATTGCTATTACGACGGGGCTTTCCTTTGCCCAATCGGTTGTCTTATTTGGCGCCATCACGATCATTTACGACGTTTTGGGTGGCATACGTGCCGTTATCTTTAGCGATGTTATCCAAATGATCATTTTGACGAGCGTCCTTGGCTACCTTGCGTACTTATTGATTGGGTCGGCCGGCGGTCTTGAGTCAATGCTGGCTCAGATCCCAGCCGAGCGCACTGCGGCACTTTCCTTCCGACATCACGGTCTGGGTGACGGTCACGACTTCGCCTTCTTACCCATGCTGATTGGCGGGTTTTTCCTCTATGTTGCCTATTACGGCTGCGATCAGAGCCAGGTACAGCGACAGCTATGCGCAGCAACGCAGGACGACAACCAAAAGATTTTGATTATCAACGGTGTCCTACGCTTTCCCTTGGTTTTACTGTACTGCCTCATTGGAGCGGGACTCGCGGCCTACGCGGGCTCACACACCGACTTTCTGTCATCGTTGCCCCTGATCAACGATGCGCCAAATTACAATATGGCGCTGCCTGTCCTCTTTTCCCGGGAGTTGCCGGTGGGCGTGGTGGGGCTAGCCGTTGTTGCGCTGCTCGCCGCAGCCATGTCGTCGCTAGATTCCGTGATTAACAGTTTATCTGCCACCACGTTGAAGGATTTTGTAAAACCGGCCATGAAAGAACGGATTGCTACGCCAGCACAGGAGCTTTGGTGGGGCAGGGCACTCACCGTCTTTTGGGGGGTGTTCGCATTGGTGACAGCGTTCTTCGTCGACGATATCGCGTCGACAGTGATCGTGGCGGTCAACAAGGTGGGCTCGCTCATCAATGGTCCTATTCTCGGTGTCTTTCTCTTGGGACTAATGACAAAAACCGCCACTGGACGGGGTGCCCGAATCGGCTTCTTTGCGGGTTTCGCCGTCAATGCCTTCTTGTGGGCTGCTTTGCCGTCTGTTTCATGGCTGTGGTGGAACGTTATCGGGCTAGCAGCCACGATGGGTGTAGGGCTGATCACCAGTGGCCAGCGCTCATCGGAACAGGAACTTGCCGACCTCCTTTGGAGTCCCGCTTTCTATAGCAATGTGGGGTTTACGAAAAGCTGGGTCCCGGCTTACGGGTTTCTCGGGCTTTGGACGCTGTTACTCATGGGCGTACTCGCGGTGTTTGGCACTCGATAATTAGCGCTCTCTCGCGTTCACATCCGTCCTGGTGGCACCTCCAGCCAATGGGTTGCTTGTCCGCATTGAACCGCCTGTGAGCATGGCGAACCAGTCCTTAAAGGGACCGGCTGTGTTTTGCCAGAAGCTTCGATATTGATCTTGCGTTTCGGGCCCCAGTCCCCAGGGGGTGTACTCGTCCTTTTCAGGGATATAAAGCGTCCCGAATAGTCGATCCCAAATACTAGTCACTGCCGCTAGGTTGGTGTCCCAGTGCTTTTCTAGGTAGCTGTGATGGGTATGGTGCATCACCGGGCTATGCAACCACTTGGATAGCCAGACGGGGTAATGAAACGCGACATGATAATGCCGAAATGACCCATTGAATCCGAAAAGCAAGGAGAAGAAACCAATGTTAAACAGCGTCGCTTGTGTGATGTCAGCTTCAATTAGCCAGCCGAACAATCCGCCTGCCATGCCATAAGCCAAGGCTGCGCCTGCCGCGTAGATGGGGCCCTCGAGAAAGTGTTCTCGGTAGCGTGTTAAGGGGGTTAGGACCTCCGCGGAGTGGTGTACTTTGTGGATGACCCACAGCGCCGGCACTTTGTGTTCGGTGTAGTGAATGACGTAAAAGATAAAGTCATACAGCAACAGCGTTACCAGGCTATAAAGAAGCATCCATCCATAGCCCGTATCGAGCGCAGGCCCGCTACCTATTACCAGGTTTAATCCTGCTATCACCAGCGTCTCGGCGAATGTTCCAACGCTAAGAATCAACGCAGTAGCCCAGAGGGGCCGCAACATTCGCTCAAACACGTAGAGTGCAATATCCACGCGCGCGGATGCGTGTGTATAGATATCGCGAGGAAGTAGAAAATCCAGTAAACCGGCGTGCCGTTCTCGACCAGATGCATCCTTTGAGCCACGTCCGCCACGCAATAACCATATGGCCACGGCAATCACGAGCGTGAGTAGAAGGAATGGCCACGTGAGGTCTCGCGGTAAGTTATCGCCAATCAAACGAAAAAGCGCGTCGGTAATGCTTTCTAAGGGACCGATTGAAAGTTCTCCTCATTGAACCTCGACAGGTTGACATTACTCGCACCACTGTCGAACGTCCACCAAGCACTGTTGCGGCGTTCGGAGAAAGTATGAACTGCGTGGAGTCCGCCGTGGATAAATAAGGCCCGTCCATTGAATGAGGCTCTGTTGTATATGGCGCGCCCGGTACGATGACTCAAAGCGCCGTTGCCTCCGGCGCTTTAACCCTCCGGGCTC
>MDTD01009922.1_pt1 | contig 11076 bp, 9 predicted proteins | sample 811221 | NCBI WGS metagenome assembly MDTD01 (sample SAMN05326646, study PRJNA326480) | marine metagenome | isolation source: seawater | place: Pacific Ocean: South West | collected 2011
TATTACCTTATAAATCAGTTCCCTAAAGCAAATATTTATGGTTTTGATATTTTGCCAGAACTAATAAATAAAGCAAAAAAAAATGTTAAAAATGTTAAATTTTTTACAGGGTCAGTTTTAGATAAAAATTTAACTGAATATAATACGTATGATGTTTCACTACTGATTGGTGTATTGGCAATATTTGACGATTTTGAAACAGCTTTAAATAATCTGATTTACTGGACCAAACCTAATGGTAAAATCTATATATTATCTTTTTTCAATAATTATCCATTTGATGTAAATATTAAATTCTCAAAATCTAAAAATTGGCAAATAAAAAAGCCAAAATTTTGGGAAAGTGGATATAATGTTTTCTCAAAGCAAACCATTTCAAAATTTTTAAAAGGAAAAAAAAGAGTAAAAGATTTTAAATTTTACGATTTTTTTATTAAAAAAAGCCTTAAAATGAATCATAAAGATTATCTCCGCTCCTGGACAATTAACTCAAACAAAAAAAAATTGCTAATTAATGGTACAAATTTATTACACACTTTTTCTTTTCTAGAAATAAAACTAAAAAAATAATTACTTTCAATGACAAATAAAAACCTTAGAATAATTCCTAGATTGGACATTAAAGGTCAAAACCTTGTAAAAGGTATTCACTTAGAAGGATTTAGAGCTCTAGGAAATGTAAATGATTATATAGAAAAGTACTATTTAGAAGAGGCAGATGAGATTTTATTAAATGATGTTGTTGCAAGTTTATACAATAGAAACACTTTATTTAATTTAATAAAAAAAATTACAAAGAAAATCTTTATTCCATTAATTGCAGGTGGAGGCATTAAAAGTCTTAAAGATATAGAATTTCTTTTAAGTTCTGGTGCTGACAGAGTTTTTTTAAATAGCTCTATAATTCAAAATCCTCGGTTACTATCTGATGCTGTTAAATACTTTGGATCTTCAACAATAATTGTCTCTATAGAGGCAATAAAATCAAAAAGAAAATATTTCTGTTTAACAAACTCTGGAAGGGAGGAGACTAATTTAGAGGTAAATTCATGGATAAAACAAGTTGAAGATAGGGGTGCAAGTGAAATATTTTTGACCTCTGTTGATATGGATGGTACGGGGCGTGGCTTTGATATAAAATTAATTAGTCAGATTAATAATTTGATTTCCATACCTATTATCATAAGTGGTGGTTATGGAAAAACAACTGATATAAAAAAGATTTTAAAATATAAAAAAATTTCAGCAATTTCTATTGGATCAGCTCTTCACTATTCATCTATAAAAAATTTTAAATATAACTTTAATAAATTTGATGAAGGAAATTACGAGTTTTTAAAATCACAAAAAAAAAATAAATTTAATTTCACTAATATAAAGAAATTAAGAAAAATCTTAGATAATGTTTGACGTTGCAATAATAAACTATGAAATGGGAAATTTAAGAAGTATACTTTCAGCTTGTGAAGCAGTTGGATTAAAAGCAACAATTACTGATAACCCAAAAATAATAAAAAAATCAAAGAGTATAATATTACCTGGAGTAGGTGCTTTTAATCAGGCTATTAAAAATATTAAAAAAAAAAAACTATTTAGAGTAATTTTAGATTTTTACTACTCAAGAAAACCAGTAATTGGAATTTGCCTTGGTATGCAAATTTTATTTGAAGAAAGTGAAGAAAATTTAAATACGAAAGGTTTTGGCATAATTAAAGGAGCGGTTAGAGAATTTAATTATAGAAATAAAAATAAAGTAATTAATATTGGATGGAGGAAAATAAAAGTAAAAAAATTTAAGAACACTTATTTAGATATATTAAATAACAAAAAATTTTATTTTATACATAAATTCATTTGCGTACCAAATGATAAGAATATAATTTTAGCTCATTCAAATTATTTTAATAAAAAATTTTGTGCGGCAGTAAAGTATCAAAATGTTGAAGCTTATCAATTTCATCCTGAAAAAAGTGGTATTAATGGAATTAAAATCTACAAAAATTTGAAAAAAAAAATAATGATATGAAAACTTTATATAATCTTCCTAAAAAAATAATATTTTGTAAAAAATGTGTTACATCAAATCAAAGACCAAATTCATATCCAGAATTCAATCATACAAGAGAAAGAAGTAATGCTAAATATTTAAATATAGATAAATATGGAGTTTGTGATGCGTGTAGAGTTTCTGAAATAAAAAAAAAAATTGATTGGAAAAAAAGGCATAAAGAGTTTGTAAGACTGCTAGATAAACATCGTAGTAATAATAAAAGGTATGATTGTATAGTTCCTGGAAGTGGTGGAAAAGACTCAGTTTATGCATCCTACATTCTTAAATATGAATACGGAATGAATCCACTTACAATTACTTGGCCACCTATATTATACACAGGTTATGGGTATCACAATTTTTTAAATTGGATTAAGTTTGGTAAATTTAAAAACATTTCATTTAAACATAATAAAAGAGTAATGAAACTTCTTACAAAACTTTCTATAGAAAACCTATTGCATCCTTTTCAAACATTTGTTCTTGGTCAAAAGAATTTTGCCCCAGCGATTGCAAAAAAATTTAATATCCCTTTAATATTTTACGGTGAAAATGAAGCAGAGTATGGTAATCCAAAGAAGGATATTCTAGTATCAAAAAGAGAACAGAATTTTTTTTCTGTTAAAAACTATGACAAAATTTTTCTTAGTGGAATTTCTATTAATAGTCTTAAAGAACAGCACGATCTCTCTATAAATGATCTTAGGCCATTCTTGCCAATTTTAGATAATGACATTAGAGATAAAAAAATAGAAGTACATTATTTAGGGTATTATTTGAAATGGATACCACAAGAGGCCTATTATTACGCAGTTGAAAAAACAAACTTTAAACCGAGGCCTTTTAGAACTGAGGGAACATATAGTAAATATAATAGTATCGACGATAAAATTGATGACCTGCATTATTACACAACATATATTAAGTATGGTATCGGTAGAACTACTCATGATGCATCACAAGAAATTCGCAATAATCATATAACAAGAGACGAAGGTAAAAACTTAGTAAAAAAATTTGACGGAGAATTTCCAAAAAAATATTTTAATGAAGTATTAGATTATCTAAAAATCAAACCAACTAAATTTATCAAATTATGTGATCAATTCAGATCTCCTCATATATGGAAGAAAACAAAAAAAGGTTTTGTTTTGAGACATACAATTAATAAAGATGGAGCCGATGATTAAGAATATTTCTTTAATTTGTCTTATATTGAAAAAGATATCTAAGTTCACCTGTGCCGAATTTTAAATTTGAAAATTTGTGTTCTTTCATTTGATTTAAATCCATATCTGTTTTATGTGGTCCATTAAGTCTCTTTACCAATACAAAATTATTTTTTTTCATTATATTTATAAGTTTTTTGGGAGTACATTCCATATAATCTGCTTTAAACCAATCAACTAGATGTGTAATTTTATTTCTTGTAAAATTTAAATCAGTTAGGGTTTTTCTTATGTTTATTTGATCAATATTTTCAAAATTCATAACACAACTTTTTTGTATCATATCTCGCATTCCTCCTTTTCCTGCTACATAAATAAAAAAGAATGCATTTTTTTTAGCATAAGTAGATATTTTTTTTATTGCTTTATTAAATGCATTGTAATTTTTTAGATGGTGCAATACTGCACTACAAATTAGGAAATCATAATTGTGTTTTCCATCTTTTAAATTTAAAATGTCTGATTTAATGAAATTCATCTTTTTATAAACTTTTAATTTTTTTGATATTTTTTTGGCAAATTTAATATTATTTTTACCAATATCTGAAGCATAAGCATATTTGGCTCCATCCTGAACACATCCCATGCTTATAGATCCATTTCCACATCCAAATTCAATAACATGTTTGTTTCGATAAAACTTTTGTAAATTATTAAATTTGAATCTTTTATTTCTAAAATTTATTAATTCTTGAAATTCTGAAATATTTTTGTATTCAGGCCATATATCTTGCCATAACTGCTTATGTTTTGTAATTAAACCAAGTTTTTTATTAAAATTAAATCTTGTATTATTTTGGAATTTTGAAAGTAACTTTAATTGAAAAAATAGATTCGTTGTTTGTTTGATTAGATCTACGATTTTTCTCTCTGGATTTTTACAATTTTTATCGTGTATTATATTTTCACAAACTGTTGACAAAAATGCTAATGATATAATTTTTGGTAATATATCATTTTTTGAATTGTATCTTTTTAAGGATTTGATTTTTTTTATATTTTTTTTAAAAAGTTTCATTAGAATGTTTTTATTGATTTAAATGTTAATTATTGTTGATATAAGTTCATTTAGTTTTACATTATTTTTATTTGCCTTCGTAAAATTACTATACTGTAGCTTAGCTATCTTATTTGAATAGACTTTTTTTCTCAATAATTTTATATATTTTAAAAGTTCATCAAAATTATTTACATTATTTACAATTTTCAGTATTTGAAAATTTGTTTGATATTTTCCATTTAATTTAAACATTTGATTGTAGTTTATATCTTTTTGATTAAGCCAAAATTCAATGCAAGGTTTTTTCATGGATACAATGTCTAAACATGCTGTAGTATTTAATGTTATCCCTAAATCACATGATTTAACAATATCTACTAAATGGTTATCATCTATTGACCATGTATCTCTTTGATATCTATTTAATAATTCAAGTAAATAAGTTTTTTCCTTTTCACTGGGATGAACTTTAAATATTATCTTAATATCATTAAATAAAGATGTAAGCTTCATTATAGATAATATAATATAATTAAAAGACTTCTTTGAAAAATAACCCTTATCCCAATATCTTGTAGCTACAACTATTTGAAACTTTTTCGTCTTTTTAAATTTTTTCTTAAAAACTTTATTGATCCACCATTTTTTATACATTAAATTACCACAGATTAAAATTTTCTTTCCAAAAGGTGATTTAATCTTATTTTTTCCAAAAATATCTATTGCATCATTTAAAGTTCTAAACAAATAAATATCTCCAATTTGAATTTGTTTGTAAGGCTTCTTAAATTTATCTTTAAAAAAAAACTTAATATATTGTGAATGTGGAAATCTTATAATTTTTATTTTTGGGTTTTTTTCCTTAAAATTTAAAAAAAGATTTGAATAATTGTTATCTGATATGAAAAATAGTTTAAATGATTTAAAATTGAAGTGTTTAGAGATTTCATCCAAGGAATAAATTTTTTTCTTAATAGTTTTGAACAAAGAAAAATTATCTGCATTGAATTGAAAACCTCTAGAAATTAAAAGAATAATTTTAAAAATAACTTTATAAAGAATTTTATCGGTTTTTTTTTGTAAGAAATATTTTGTATTAATTTTTTTCCAAATAGAAAACAGCTCTTTATTTTTTTTTAATCGGTCAAATGCTTCATCAGAGTCAAAATATGAAACAATTTTGTAATTTTTTTTTTTTAAAGTGAAAATTATGGGTAATATCCAATTTATTTCTCCAACATGTCTTCGAATTTGAAGAAAAGCTAATTTATTTTTTTTTTCTATTTCCATTTATAATGAACTAACTAATTTTATCTTTTATTTTATTTCGGCCAATCAATATAAATTTTTTTTTGAGATAGTACTTTTTTTATACCTTCGTGAATATTTATTTTTGGTCTAAATTTTAATTTATCTAAACTTTTTTTGTTGTCACACAATCTATTGTAAATTTCACGCTCTTTTGATCTATCGGTTTTGTAAAATGATTTATCAATTCTAAATTTAATCTTTTTTTTACTTATCAATGATATTATTTCTAATAATTGTTTAAGATTATATTTCTCTTGAGAATTTCCAATATTAAAGATCTGATTTTTTACATTATTTTTAAATTTCCAACATAAATAAATATAATTTGCTGTATCAGAAGAATAAGAATAACTTCTCATTTGTAATCCATCTCCATTAACAATAATTTTTTTATTTTTTTTTATTTTGTAACAGGAATTAGAAATAAAAAATTTTGCTACTTGCCCTTCTCCATAAGTATTGAAAAGTCTTAAAATGTTGTAGCTGAATTTTTTATTTTTTTTTTTGTATTCTGTAATGTAATTTTCTGATGCAATTTTGGACATTGCATAAATATTTTTTCCAAGCAAAGGATGGTTTTCATCAATTTTTGGATAAATTTGCTCACCATAAACTTCTGATGAAGATGAAAATACGATATGATTTATATGATTTATTTTACATGCTTGTAAAATATTATTTGTTCCTAATGTGTTAACAGTCCAACATTTTTTAATATTTTTTTCTGTATTTTCCACACCTAATACTGCAGCTAGGTGAATAATAGAACTGACATTTTTGCTGATATCCAAAAATTTTTTACTATTAATATCGCAATCTATAAAATGAATATTTTTGTTTCTCATTTTTATGTCTTTGATAAAATCAGCATACCTGTTTAACTGTCCTTGTAGATCAATTGCATAAATTTTTTGGTTTGTTTTGCAGAAAATTTTTAATAATTCTTTACCGACCAAGCCTAAAGCGCCAGTAATAATAATTTTTCTATCTTTTAGCATTTATTTTTTTCTAATAACTGCGATTGCAGCATCTGGGTAATCCAGCTTAAAAATTTCAAAATCTTTAACATCATCGTGCATACTAATTTGCTTTTCTTTACTAATATAATCACTTTCAAATATCATTTTTTTTGATAAGTTTGTAAAAATTTCTTGCATAGTTAAATCATATTTTGTTAATTTTTTCCCATGCTTTTGATTATAAGATCTTAAACGCTCAAGCCTTATGTCTTTATGCAGGAAATCCTCTAAGAAAAATAATCCATTACTTTTGAGTGATGGAAAAAAATTAAAAAGATTAGCAATAAAAGCATCAAAGTCATGAAGTGAATCGTCAATTATAACATCAAATTTTAAACCTTTTTTCAAAAATTCATCTACTTCTTTTTTATTAAGAATATCAAGTTGGTAATATTTAAGTCTTCTTCCAGAGTATAATAATTCTTTTTCTGGTTTTATATCTATTCCATGAATATTTGAGTTAGGGAAATACTTATACCAGCTCGCATGAGAATGACCGCCTGCAACTCCAATTTCTAGAATATTAAGTTTTTCAAATTTTATGTGTTTAAAAAACTTGTCATAAACTGGTGTAAAATTTTGACCTAACTCATATTCAAAGTCATGTATATCATTTCTTAATACCCAATCTTTATAATTTGGAAATTTTTTGTCCGAAAATGTTTTTGAGATTTTATAAAACGTTTTTTTTCCATCTAAAAAACCTTTATCAGTACCAAAAGTTAAAAACAGATCATCTAAACTTAAATTTTTGGACAAATTTAAATCATCTAAATCTATTTTTTTATTTTTAAAAAAAATATACTGAAAAATTAATTTTATCACTTTTGCTAAGCCATCTCTTTTTAAACGGAATATTAATCTTTTAATTAGATAGCTCAATTTGACTTATTCTTTCCAAAAAATTTAAAGTTAAAAAATTCTGTTTTGATTGGTTTGTATTTTTCAAATATCTTTTTAGAGTATTTATTTTGCATTTTTGAAGTTTTTAACCTTAAAATTTGTTTTATGCAAACTATATTGTTTCTACACAAAGAGTGTTGAAATTTTATTAATTTCAGTAATTATTTTTTAAAAAATCTTATTGAAATTAAAATATTAAATTGACTAAGAAAATTTTAATTTTACTATTCTATCATTTTCTTTATCAGTAAAATAAATCATATTATTGTTTACAATTACTGATGAAGGGTTATAAAATTTTTCTTTTTTATATTTTTTATATCTTTTAAGTATTTTATTATTTTTTAAATCATAAACAATTAAAGGATAATCACCTCTATTCAGAAGAAACAAGTCATCATTATAAATTTGAATTCCTCTAATTACTTTAAGTTCGCTTTGAATTTTTTGAAAACTATATTTATCTAAATATTTCAAATTAATATCAAATTTTAATACAATACATTTGTCAAAATCAGCTGTGTAGATATTACCATAGCTGTCCCAACAAATAGTCTTATTCAACAATCTTCTGTTTAATGTAAATTGAGTTAAATTTTTTTCACTAATAAATTTATTTTGATAATCATAAATAACAATGGATCTATTATTTGTGTTAGCAATAGCGATATTTTTATCAAAGATAGATAAATCCTGTGCATCTTTAAGATTTATTTTTATTTGATCGAATATTTTTCCCTTAAAATCAAAAATTAAAATTTTATTTTTAAAATTTGAAAATCTGTATAAAACAACAAATAAAAATTTTTTTTTATACTTCAAAATATCAAATGAATTTGGTTTTCCATTAATAAATTTTTTTAAAATAATACTTTTAAAAATTTTTAGTTTTTTGGTTAAAAAAATTAATCTACAATTATCTCTATCTAGAGCAATTAGATGATTATCTTTACGTATTATTTTTATGGGTCTTCTGAGTAAATTTTTATCAAATTTTGTTTTTAATAATTCATTTAAAACATTTTTTTCATAAGTGAGGATCCTGTCGTTATTCATATCTGCAATAAATAACTTATTATCACATACTTCTAAATATGAGGGTAAATCAAATTGTTTTAAATGATTTCCTTTTTGCCCAATTGATTTTTGATAAATAAAATTTTTATCATAAAATTTTATTTTATAGTTTCTTTGATCACACACAACTATATTATCTCTGTAAATTTTGACCGAAGTTATATTTCTAAAAGAATACGGGCCATCTTTACCTGATTTGCTGAATTTTTTAATTACCTGAAATTTTTTATTTATGAAATAAATCTCATTATAATTAAAAAAAATATATTCATTAGAATCTTTTAAGCATAAATTAGCATTATTGAAATTTAATATATTTTTTCTAAATTTTTTGTAAGTTAATTTGAAAAATCTTAAATTATCAATATTAATTGTTATTAATTGATTAAATTTACTATCCAAGAATAAAATTTTGTTCTCTTTTTCATTTAATAAAACAGATTGAATGTTATTTTTTTTTTTTGATAAATTTATAGTTTTTATAATCTGACCTTTAAAATTTCTTAAAACTAACTTTGTTCCATAAATATTAACCTCACCAAATAAATCTAATTTATCTAATTTTATCAAATGACTATCAAAAAAAGTTAAATTAATTTTTTTTACAGAACTTTTGCCTTTGCTAGAATACACATAAAGTATCTTTTTATCTTTGGGTCTTACATAATAAAAAAATATTTTTTTAATTTTCTTAACAAAAATAAAATTTGGTCTTCTAAGATTTTTATCAAAGAGAGTTTTCATTTTTTAAAGTAAAGACTTAGATAAAAATTAACAAAATCTTTGTTCATTTTTTTCCAGTGCTTGATCATTCTTGATGGTGGGTCAATTCCAATATCTAAAACTTGATAAGTGTTTGTACCTAAAATTAAATCAAATTTCAGAAGCCAATTTTTCATTTTTAGATATTTTGAAATATTAATAAATTTTTTGATAATATTATTTTTTTTTATGAGTGGAAATTTATCAATATTCAAAAGCTTATTAGTATAAAAATCATAAATTACGTGTTTGTTTTTAAATACATTAATCCTCAAATTTTTACCTGAAAAGTTTTTCTGTAAAATATAATTTTTTTTTAAATATTGATCTTTTTTCCAATTAATTTTTTTTTTTAAAAGTTCATTTGGCTTACCTTTGTATAAATAATTTGGACTTTTGCCATAATCTGATTTTAGATAAAAAAAAATTTTTTTATTTTTATTTTTTAATTTTTTTATTAATTCTTGTTTATTTTTAATTTTAATGTTCAAAGGTATTTCTAAATTGTGTTTTTTAAATATTTTATAAAATCGGTTTTTATTAAGACAACTATCTATACTATTTAAAGAGGGATAGGGTATTCTAAGTTTCCTGGCAAGATATGAAGCTCCCATATGTGCAAATTGAGATGATGCTGTAAAAATATTGGAAATTTTTTTTTTTTTTATTTTATTATAAATTTTGTCTAATTTTTTATAATCTAGATAGCTTGAACAAAAATAATTATCCGAAATTTTTATTCCTAAATTTTTTTTATTTTTATCAATTAATATTATTCTATATTTTTTTTTTTTAATTTCATTTAAATATGGAAGTTGTTTTTTATTACAACCAAAAAAAACTACAAAATTACCCATGATTGATTATTTTTTAAAAAAAAATTTTATTTTTTTTATGATATATCTTTGTTGATTTTTTGTTAGATTAAAGTGAATTGGTATAGATATTGCTTTTGAATAATATTCTTCTGAATTAAAAAAATCTTTCTTATTAATCTTGATATTTTTATAGTATGGATGTCTGTAAACAGGTATGTAGTGTAAGTTTGTTTGAATATTGTTTTTCATTAAATAATTATAGAATTTATTTCTTAATTTGTTCTTTAAACGTACTATAAAAAGGTGCCTAGATGAAATATCTTTACTTCTAATTGATTGGAAATCAAAAATATTTTTTGGTAATTCTCTATTATATATTTTAGCTATCATATTTCTTTTTTTAATAAATTTGTTTAACCTACTCATTTGACTTAATCCAAGAGCTGCTTGTATTGCAGTCATTCTATAATTAGATGACAAATATTTTTGCTCATAATAAAAATTTGGCATATTTTTATTATCTAATTTTAATTTTTCTTTTACTATTCCATGAGATCTTAAAACTTTTATTTTTTGATTTAGGTTTGTTTTGTTTGTTAAGACTGCTCCACCTTCACCAGTAGTTATTGATTTTACCGGATGAAAACTTAAAACTGCAATATCACTATATTTACAGTTTCCAATTTTAATATCTTCATACTTTGACCCAAGTGCATGAGATGCGTCTTCTATTATTGAGAAGTTATATATATTTGATAATTTTTTTATTCTTTTTAAGTCAACTGGATTACCACCTAAGTGAACTATCATCAGTATTTTTGGAAGTTTTTTTTTTCTTTTACTACTTACTAATTTTTTCTCCAATTTATCAATATCAATATTAAGACTATCTTTATTAATATCTACA
>MDTD01093145.1_pt1 | contig 11076 bp, 7 predicted proteins | sample 811221 | NCBI WGS metagenome assembly MDTD01 (sample SAMN05326646, study PRJNA326480) | marine metagenome | isolation source: seawater | place: Pacific Ocean: South West | collected 2011
AGAGCTTATTGGTTCGACTGTTATAGTTTTTGTATTTGCTATAATACTTGGTATTTTTTTATGGTTTTTAGATGATACATTGTTAGGTCCGGTCACAGGCTGGATTTACAACTAATTTTAGGAATTTTAAGATATGTCTTGGTATTCTTTAAGAGTAATTTCAGGTAAAGAGACAGCAACAAAAGAAAATATTTTGCGCGAAGCTGAAGAAGCGAGTATTCAACAAGATATTGAAGAGGTTTTTTTACCATACGAAAAAGTTATAGAGGTAAGAAACAACAAAAAAAGAGTAAAAGAAAAGATGTTTTTTCCAGGATATATTCTTATAAATATGCAATTAAATGACCAATCTAAATATGTTGTTGAAAATACTCCTGGAGTATTAAGCTTTGTTGGTCCTAAAGGTTCTGACCCAGTCCCTTTGAAAGATAAAGAAATTAAAAGGATATTTGGGGAAGTTGCTGATAAAGAGGGTAGAGAGCTTATTACTACAACATATAAAGTTGGTGATAGTGTTAAGGTTATATCTGGCCCGTTTATTGATTTTGCTGGAAATGTTGAAGAAGTAAATGATGAAAAACAAAAAGTAAAAGTCGTGGTTTCAATTTTTGGTAGACCAACTTCTGTTGAGTTGGATTGTTTCCAAATTGAATCACAAAAATAAGGTAAATAAATGTCAAAAAAAGTTTCAGGTTATATAAAATTACAAATTCAAGCAGGTCAAGCCAATCCTTCACCTCCTGTTGGCCCAGCATTAGGTCAACATGGAGTTAACATTATGGAATTTTGCAAAGCATTCAATGCCAAAACCCAAGAAATGTCTGGACAATTGATACCTGTTGAGATAACAGTTTTTGCTGATAGATCATTTACCTTTATAACTAAAACTCCTCCAACCTCTTTTTTGATTTTAGAGGCATTAAAGCTAAAAAGTGGATCTTCCGAACCCAACAAAGAAAAAGTTGGTAATTTATCAGAAGTTCAAGTTAAAGAAATTGCTGAAATCAAAATGCCAGATTTAAATGCTGCCACATTAGAATCAGCAATGTCTATGGTAAGAGGCACAGCAAGAAGTATGGGTATAACTACTGAAGGATAACTTATATGAAAAGAAGTAAAAGATATTTAGAAAATGTAAATAATATTGATTTGAATCAGGATTACAGTCTTGAGCAGGCTTTAGATTTTTTAGCTAATGCAAGTAATACTAAATTTGACCAAACAGTAGATTTATCTATAAACCTTGGTGTTGACCCTAGGCATGCAGACCAAGTTATTAGAGGTACAGTTTCTTTGCCTCACGGCACAGGAAAGGATGTGAAAGTTCTAGTAATTGCAAAAGGTGAAAAAGTTGATGAGGCACTATCTGCTGGGGCCGACTATGCTGGAGATAAAGAATATTTAGATAAAATTAAAGGTGGGTGGACTGATATAGATATGATTATATCGACACCGGATATGATGGCTGAGGTTGGTAAATTAGGTAGAATTTTAGGTCCTAAAAAGCTTATGCCTAACCCTAAATCAGGTACTGTCACACATGATGTAAAAAATGCTGTGACTGAAGTTAAAAAAGGAAAAATTGAATATAGGGTTGACAAGAATGGTATAGTACATACTATTATTGGAAAAAGTTCATTTGATAAAACAAAATTGATTGATAACTGTAATGCTATAATGGGATCAATAATTAAAGCAAAACCTAGTTCACTAAAAGGTGTATATTTAAAGAAGATAACACTTTCTTCCACAATGGGGCCTGGGATAAAGTTAGATAGAAATTCGTTTACAAATTAGTTAGAGAGATTTTTATGCCAAATGATAATAAGATAAATATTGTTAAAGATACATCTGAAAAGATTAAAACCTCTTCAGCATTATACTTTACAAAATATTCAGGTATTGATGTACCAACTATAACAAAATTAAGAAAATCATTCAGAGATAATGATGTAGATTTCTCTGTAACAAAAAATACTTTAACAAAAATTGCTGCAAAAGATGCGGGGTTTGAAGGTTTGTTTGATGAAATATTAAATGGGCAAATAGCAATAGCTTATTCTCAAGACCCTACTGCACCAGCAAGAGTAATAAAAGATTTTAAAAAAGAAAATGAAGATTTGCTTGAGATTTTAGGGCTTTTCTTTGATGGTAAGTTATATTCTTCTGATAAATACAAAGAATTTGCTAATATGCCTTCTAAGGAAGAGTCTTTAACTAAAATGGTTATGATGATAAATCAACCAATGACTACATTGGTTTCTACACTTAATGGATCAATGGTAAGTTTATTAGGTGCGTTAAATAATTTAAAAAATACAAAAAGTTAATTAATAGGGGAATAAAATGGCAAAAGCAACTAGAGAAGATGTACTAGAATATTTAGAAGCTGCAAATATGGTTGAAGTTTCAGAATTGATTAAAGACATCGAAGAAAAATTTGGTGTATCAGCTGCGGCTCCCGTAGCAATGGCTGCACCAGCAGCTGGCGGATCTGAAGGTGGTGAAGCTGCTGCAGAAGCAAAGGACGATTTTGACATCGAATTAACAAATGTTGGAGATAAAAAAATAAATGTTATAAAAGTTGTTAGGTCAGCAACTGGTCTTGGTTTAAAGGAAGCAAAAGAATTAGTGGATGGCGCTCCTTCTAAGATTAAAGAGGCAGCACCTAAAGCAGAGGCAGAAGAAATTAAAAAACAGCTTGAAGAAGCTGGCGCTACTGTCACTTTGAAGTAATCGCTTACGTACAGATTATATAATTTTTAACATAACATTTAAATAGGAGGGCTTGTTTTGGCAAGTAATTCTTTATCGCCTAATGAAGTATTCAATTTTTCTAAATTAGAAGAAATTGTATCCATACCTGATTTATTGGCTATTCAGGTTAATTCAATGGAGGACTTTTTACAAGAAGAAGTTCTTCCAGAAAAAAGAGAAAACATTGGTTTAGAGGCTGTTTTTCAAAACATCTTTCCAATTGAAGATAATCATAAAAATTATGTCTTAGAATACAAATACTATTATTTAGGTATACCTAGATATAGCGTTAAAGAAGTCCTAGAAAGAAGGATAACTTACTCTGTACCTCTTAAGGTTAAGTTTGTTTTACATATTACTGATGAAAATGATAGATCTAAGTATATACAGAGTATAGAACAGGATGTTTTTTTTGGTAATATCCCCTACATGACCAAAAGTGGAACATTCATTATTAATGGAGCAGAAAGAGTTATAGTTAGCCAACTTCAAAGGTCTCCAGGTGTATTTTTTGATCAAAACCTTCATCCAAATGGAACTAAGATTTTTCAGGCTAGAATTATACCTTTTAGAGGATCATGGGTTGATTTTACAAGTGATATTTATGATTGTATTTACGCAATCATTGATCGAAGAAGAAAATTTCCTGCCACATTATTACTAAGGGCTATTGGTTATTCTACAAACGAAGATATTTTTTCTGCTTTTAGGTTAACTAAAAAGTATAAAGTAGATAAAAAAATCATTGATAAAAAAATATTATCTGATATAATCGATCAAAAAACTGGTGAAATTTTAATAGAATCAGATACAGCAATAACTGAAAAAGAGCTTAAACTGTTAAAATCTGCAAAAATTTCAGAGATTACACTATTTGATGAAAACAAAACAAATGATTCTAGTGATAATATGTATATAGAGATGCTTAAAAATACAATCGCTAAGGATCCAACGAACAATCATGAAGAGGCTGTTAGGCTTCTGTATACACACTTAAGAACTGGTCAAGCACCCAATGTTGATGTTGCGCAAAAATTTATTGAAAAGCTGTTCTTTTCTACAAAAAAATATGATTTAGGAGCAGTTGGAAGATATAGAATCAATAAGAAATTTGATTTAGACGTACCTGTAACTGACCCTGTTTTAACAAAAGATGACTTTATTAATGTTTTTAAATATTTAATATCTATGAGAAATGGTGAAAGAGGTCCAGATGATATAGATCATTTAGGTAACAGAAGAGTAAGAACAGTTGGCGAGCAGTTGCAAAATCAGTTTAATATTGCTCTTAGCAGAATGCAAAGAACTATTACTGAAAGAATGAATCAAAGAGAAGCGGAAAGTATTACCCCTCAAGATTTAATTAATTCAAGAGTTATATCTACAGTTTTAAATACATTTTTTGGTACTAGTCAACTATCACAATTTATGGACCAAACAAACCCACTTGCTGAAATAACACATAAAAGAAGAATTTCATCTTTAGGTCCTGGTGGTCTATCTAGAGAGAGGGCTGGATTTGAGGTTAGAGACGTACATTATACTCACTATGGAAGATTATGTCCTATAGAAACTCCTGAGGGTCCAAATATTGGTTTGATAAATTCACTATCAACTCATGCTGTAGTTAATAACTTAGGTTTTATAGAGTCGCCATATAGAGTTGTTGAAGAAAATAATACTATTAGCGATAATGTAAAATTTCTATCACCTGATGAAGAAGATAGAGCATTTATTGTTCAATCAACAGAAAAAATTAAAAATAATAAATTTGTTGATAAACAAATAAGAGCTAGAAATGGAGATAATTTTCCTACTATTCAATCAAACAACGTAGATTATGTTGATGTTTCGCCAAGACAGCTTGTGAGTGTTTCTGCAGCATTGATTCCATTTTTAGAAAATGACGATGCAAACAGAGCGCTAATGGGATCTAATATGATGAGACAATCTGTTCCATTGATGAGCCCTCAGGCTCCTATTGTTGGCACAGGAATGGAATCAGTTGTTGCTAAAGATTCAAGAGCATGCATGATATCGCCTGTAAGTGGAAAGGTGACTTATGTTGATGCTGAAAAAATTAAAATAAAAATTAAAGATATTAATCCTGAATTGGATTTGGTTAAAAAAGGAGAAGAACAAACATTTTATCTTAGAAAATTTTTAAGATCAAATCAAAATACATGCATTAATCAAAAGCCTAGGGTAAAATTAGGTCAATCTATTAAGAAAGGTGATGTTTTGGCTGATGGTCAATCTACAGACCACGGTGAGCTAGCTTTAGGTAGAAATTTAAGGGTAGCTTTTATGCCATGGCGTGGATATAACTTTGAGGACGCAATTGTTATAAGTGAGAAATGCGTTAAAGAAGATATGTTTACCTCTATTCACATTAAAGAATTTGAAGTTGAGATAAGAGATACTAAAAGAGGTGAAGAGGAACTAACAAATGAAATTCCTAATGTTAGTGAAGAGGCAACAAGAAATCTTGATGATAAAGGTATAGTTAGAGTTGGTGCAGAGGTAACATCAGGAGATATTTTGGTTGGTAAGGTTACTCCAAAAGGAGAAACAGATCCTACTCCAGAAGAAAAATTATTAAAAGCAATTTTTGGTGAAAAAGCTGGTAATGTTAAAGATGCCTCCAAAAGATGTACTTCTGGAGTGAATGGTATTGTAATTGAAACTCAATTGTTTGAAAGAAAAAATAGAGCTATGCTAGCAGAAGAAAAGCAAGAAATCAGGAATTTGCAAAAAGAAGCTAGACAACAAAGGTTAGAGCTTATTGAAAAAAGAAATGATTTATTGCATCAGCAGTTAATAAATCAAATATGTGGCGGTATGAGAGATATTGCAACAGATAAAACTGTAGTTAAAGCAAAGACGTCATTAACCAAAAATAGATTAAAAACTTTAGAGTTTGACTCTATTTCTCTTAAGTCACCATGGGTTGAAGATTTTGGTGTTTGGAACAAGATTTTAACAATTTGGAAGAATTACAAAAGAAACTTAAAACAACTTGAAGAAGATTTAGAGAAAAATGTCTTTATTTTAAGAACTGGAGATGAACTTCAGCAAGGAGTGATGAAGTTAGCTAAAGTTTATATTGCTGATAAAAGAAAAGTATCCATTGGTGATAAAATGGCTGGTAGACATGGTAACAAAGGTATTGTTGCTCTTGTTGTCCCAGAGGAAGATATGCCATATGGTGCAGATGGAAAACCTGTTGATTTAGTTTTAAATCCACTTGGGGTACCATCGAGAATGAACCTTGGTCAGCTTTATGAAACTATGCTAGGTTGGGCAGGTGATAAGCTTGACAAAAGATATTATACGCCCGTTTTTGATGGAGCTAAAGTTGATGATGTTTTAGCCGAATTAAAAGAAGCTGGATTACCTGAATCTGGTAAAATTGATTTATGGGATGGAAGAACTGGAGAAAAAATTAATTTCCCAGTTACTGTTGGTACAATTTATTTTATGAAGCTTTCTCATTTGATTGCTGATAAAATGCATGCTAGATCAACTGGCCCATATTCACTTATAACGCAACAACCTTTAGGTGGTAAAGCTCAATCGGGTGGTCAGCGTTTTGGTGAAATGGAAGTATGGGCACTTGAAGCTTATGGTGCAGCTCATACTTTGCAAGAGATTCTTACCACAAAATCCGATGATATAGAAGGTAGAACTAAATTATATAACGCAATTGTTAAGGGTGAAAATGCTCCTTCAGCTAACGTTCCAGAGTCATTTAATGTATTAGTTAAAGAGCTTGAAGGTTTAGGTCTTAACGTGGTTGTAGATTAATTTTTTTAAAAAAGGATAATTTTATAATGATAAATACAAAAAATCAATCCCCTAGAAGTGTAAAATCAGATTCGTTTAGTAGTATTACTCTAGGTTTATTGTCTCCTGAAAAAATATTAGAAAGATCATTTGGAGAGGTTTTAAAACCTGAAACGATTAACTATAGATCTTATAAACCAGAAAAAGATGGACTATTCTGTGAAAAGATATTTGGACCAATTAAAAATTGGGAATGCAATTGTGGTAAATATAAGGGTATTCGTTATAGGGGTATAGTATGTGATAGATGCGGTGTTGAGGTGACAACTAAATCAGTAAGAAGAAAAAGGATGGGTCATATCACTCTTGCTGTACCTGTTATTCATATATGGTTTTTTAGATCTATACCAAGCAAAATTAGTTATCTATTAGGATACACAACTAAACAATTAGAGAAGTTAGTTTATTATGAGCAGTTTGCAGTTACTAATCCTGGTCAATCTGGAAAAAGTTTTGGTGACTTAATTGATGAAAATGAATATTTAGATTTAGATGAGCAATATGGTATAGATTCTGAAAATATTACAGAAGATCAAATAGATAATGAAGAATATTTTGAAGCTAAAATGGGTGGAGAGGCAGTTAGAGATTTATTAAGAAAATTGGATATTAAAGAAGAGATGCGAAAACTTACAGAAATAGCAAAAGGTAAGTTTTCTATGCAAAAGAAAGAAGAAGCTTTAAAAAGGTTAAGAATTTTTAAAAAATTTGACAATACCCTAAATAAAAAAATAGTTAACCAGCCTGAGTGGATGGTAATGAGCGTCCTTCCAGTAATCCCTCCCGAATTAAGGCCACTTGTACCTTTGGATGGAGGAAGGTTTGCAGCTTCAGATTTAAATGATCTCTATAGAAGAATTATCATTCGTAATAATAGACTTAAGCAATTAATGGAAATAAAAGCTCCCGATGTAATTTTAAGGAATGAAAAAAGAATGCTTCAGGAATCTGTAGACTCATTAATTGATAATAGTAGACTTCAATCAGCAGTAAGGAGTGGTACTAGAAGACCTTTAAAATCATTGAGTGATTCTCTTAAAGGTAAATCTGGAAGGTTTAGACAGAATTTATTAGGAAAAAGGGTTGATTATTCAGGTCGATCTGTTATAGTTGTAGGCCCTGAGTTAGAACTTCATGAATGTGGTATCCCAAAAGATATGGCTATTGAGTTATTTAAGCCACATATCATAAAAGAATTAATTTCAAGAGGTTATACTAGAACACCAAGAAGCGCTAAGCTTATGGTTGAGAAAAAAGACCCTAAAATCTATTCAGTTCTTGAGTATACAGTTTCAAATAATCCTGTTCTTTTAAATAGGGCTCCTACACTTCACAGGTTAGGAATTCAAGCATTCCAGCCAGTATTAATTGAAGGTAGAGCTATAAGGTTACATCCTTTAGTATGCGCAGCTTTTAATGCTGATTTTGATGGAGATCAAATGGCAGTTCATGTCCCTTTATCAGAAGAAGCAAAAATGGAAGCATGGTTACTTATGCTTTCTAGTCACAATATTTTACATCCTGCAACTGGCCACCCAATAGCTATTCCATCTCAAGATATGATTTTAGGATGTTATTATTTAACTAGACCTAGAAATGGTGAAGTTGGTGAAGGTTCAATTATAGGGTCATATTCAGAAGCTAGATTAGCAGTTGAAAATAAAGAGATTTCATTACATGCAAAAGTAGCATTTAGACATAATGAAAAATTAATTAAAGATACTTCACTTGGAAGAATAATATTTAACTCAATTTTACCAAATGGTATGGAATATTATAACATAACAGTTGGTAAAAAGGAGTTAGTTAAAATTGTAACTAAATCTTATTCTGAAAAAGGTAACTATGAAACAGTTAAATTTTTAGATAGATTAAAAGATTTAGGTTTTAATAGTGCATTTGAATCTGGGCTATCTATTGCAATTAGCGATATACATATACCACAAATGAAAGATGCTATCATTGGTAGAGCAGAGAAAGAAATACTTGATATAAAATCTAAATTTGATAGACAGATTCTTACTGAGGGTGAAAGATATAATAAAGTTATAGATGTATGGACCCACGCTACTAATGAAGTTGCCAAAGAAATGTTTGATGAATTAGAAAATGATAATCAGGGCTTTAATGCATTATACATGATGGCTGATTCAGGTGCTAGAGGTAGTCAAGATCAGATTAAACAATTGGCAGGCATGAGAGGTTTGATGGCAAAACCTAAAAAGAGCCTAGTTGGTTCTGCGGGTGAAATCATTGAAAATCCAATTAAATCTAATTTCAAAGAAGGTTTAGGTGCTTTTGAATATTTTATATCAACTCATGGAGCAAGAAAAGGTTTGGCAGACACAGCATTAAAAACTGCTGATGCAGGATATCTTACTAGAAGACTAGTAGATGTGGCTCAAGATGTAACAATTTCTGAAATGGATTGTGGCACTATACAGGGTGTAGTAATGAAAGATATTAAAGAAGGTGAAAAAATTATTGAACCTCTTTATGATAGAATTATTGGAAGATTTGTATGTGATGATGTAGTAGATCCAATTACTGGCGATATTTATGTTAAATCTAATGAGATTATTAATGTTCAGCAGGCTGAAGCAATATGTGCTAGCAGCATAAATCAGGTCAAGGTTAGATCTGTATTGACTTGCGAGTCAACTTCAGGGATATGCATCAAATGTTATGGTATTAATTTAGCCACAACAAGTTTAGCAAAATTAGGTGATGCTGTTGGTATTATGGCGGCACAATCAATTGGTGAACCTGGTACTCAGCTTACATTAAGAACATTTCATATTGGTGGAACTGCATCAAGAATTGTTGAATCTTCTCATATGGAAGCTAAAAAAGATGGAATAATTAAATTTTCTGATAAACTTGAATTACTAGAGACTAAAGATAAAAAAACAAAAAGTCATATAGCAGTATCAAGAAATGGTAATATAGAATTAATTGATGAAAATGGTTTACATATTACAGGATGGTCAGTACCTTATGGTGCTCAGGTTTTAGTTGGTGATAATGAAAAAATATCAAAGGGTGATGTTTTATTTTCTTGGGATCCTTATACAGATGTTATTTTAGCAAGAAGTGATGGTAAGGTTGTATTTAAAGACATGATCAAAGGTGAAACTTTTGTTGAAGAGGCTGTAGAAGGTGGTAAGAAAATGATACTTATTACTGAATCAAAAAATAGAAATCTTAGCCCTCATCTTGAAATACAAACCAAAAAAGGTAAAAACTTAGAGGTTGTAACAAGCATACTACCAGTGAAAGCAACAGTTATTGTAAAAGAAGGTTCTACAGTTAAAGCAGGACAAATTTTAGTTAAAATCCCAAAAGATGCAGGAAAAACGCGAGATATCACTGGTGGTCTACCAAGAATTGCAGAGCTTTTTGAAGCTAGGAATCCAGCAAATCCCGCTGTTATTTCTGAAACTGATGGTATTGTTAAATATGGAAAAACTAAAAGAGGTGTTAAAGAAATTCATGTTATTGGTAAATCAGAAGAAAAGATTTACAAGATACCATACGGTAAACATGTTCTTGTTCAAGATAAGGATCGTGTTTTTGCTGGAGACAGGTTATGTGAAGGCTCAGTTTCACCTCAAGACATTTTAAAAATTAGAGGATCATATAAAGCGCAAGAGTATCTTGTAGAATCAATTCAGGAAGTGTATAGATTACAACAAGTATCTATTAATGATAAGCATATCGAAGTTATTGTCAGACAAATGATGCATAAAGTAATAGTTGAAGATTCCGGAGATTCTCAATTTTTACCTGGTGATAGAGTAAATAGGTTTATTCTAAAAGAGGAAAATTTATCATTATTACAGAAATTAGTAGTAAAGAATCCAGGTGAATCTGAATATGAAGAAAATGATGTCGTAGAAAAAAATAATATTCAAGAAACAAATAAAGAGTTAAAGGAGCAAGGTAAAGAGACTATCAAAACTCGAAAAGCTACTCCAGCAACCTTTAAACCATTATTGTTAGGTATTACAAGAGCCTCATTAAATACTGAGAGTTTTATTTCAGCTGCATCATTCCAAGAAACAACTAGAGTTTTAACTGATGCCGCAATTGAATGTAAAACTGACTTTTTGCGCGGCTTAAAAGAAAATGTAATTATTGGACGTCTAATTCCTGCTGGAACTGGCTCTAAACACGCTAGAAATTTATTAGTAACCAACCCTTCTGAAATTGAAAAAGAAGAGTTAGAAGCTAAAATAAAAGCTGAAAAAGAAGCAGAAGAAATTGCGGCTACAGAGCTAGACAATATAGAAGAATAACTAATCTAATAATAAATTGTAATTTTAGTAAGCTAAAACTTAATCAATAAAAAAAAACTTTTTTTCTTTTGCATAAAGAAAAAATTGATGTATTTTACGGGGCTATACAGGAGACGATATGCCGACGATAAACCAATTAGTACGAAAAGGTAGAAAAAATTTAGTTAAGAAAAAC
>MDTD01064239.1_pt1 | contig 11075 bp, 10 predicted proteins | sample 811221 | NCBI WGS metagenome assembly MDTD01 (sample SAMN05326646, study PRJNA326480) | marine metagenome | isolation source: seawater | place: Pacific Ocean: South West | collected 2011
CATCGGTCTTTATCTCCAACACAAACCATGCAGAGGATCAACCAGTTCACCTCAAATTAATAGATCCATCTATAGCAATTTCTACAAATTGGAAAAAATTCGACTCTCCAGAGCAGCGATATTGTCCTGCTGGAGTTTACGAGATTATCGAATCGCCCGGAGACGAGGCCAAATTACAGATAAACTCTCAAAATTGTATTCACTGTAAAACTTGTGATATTAAAGATCCTACGCAAAACATCACATGGGTGGCACCTGAGGGAGGCGGTGGTCCTAATTACCCCAACATGTGACCCTTATGGTGTGTAAGTTTTAGGACCGATCAGCGGTGTAGCCGAAGTCCCACTGACAAATTTCAACGGATGTCAGTGCGGGGTAGTTAGATCAGCATTTACCATGTCAAATAACTGAAATTCGATAAAGCAAATGATAAAACACACGAAGCACGAAGCGTGTCAGTACTCTTTCTGTCTTTACCTTTTCAACCAAATCTAAATTCAAATCAACACATTTCGTCACGATGGTGGCGATACATCACTCTTCGAAATTCTCCTGAGATATAATAACAGGCCGCCAAAGGCCGACAGTATGGGCAGATCTTAATAAAGTTTCGTTACCAAACTTTCCGCAAATATTGTTTTTTTATTGGCTTACCAGTCGCAACTCAATTTCCGTGCGTATTGTTATCCATCAAATTTTATAGGTTTAAAACAACACATTTTAGTGCTTTGTATTTGTTTGTTTTCAAAATTTATCAAAATGGCTTTCTCGAACTTTGATCTTGCGATGCTCTTTGGGATTGAGTCCGGTTTCTTGCAAAGGAAATTGGAGTGAAATTGGTACAAATTGGTCACAGCAAAGTTTTTGAACAAAATTGGGAAGGGAAAACATTCCCGAGTGAATAGAAGAATTGTAGTATTTTAAATCCTGCAAGAAATACTCCCTAATACGACCCTCTACCTCATTTTGATTAATCTTCATAGGATCGATATTTTGGGAGGCAGTTGCCATTCCCCACCATGTCCCGTAAAGGGGAACATAAACCATGAATGGCCTAACTATTTTAAATACACTTTTTAGCGTAGCCACTAACCTCCCAAATACTTGCGGCTTCATAACTGGTGATCCTAGATGGATAGATAATAATCCGTTTTGGGAGAGAATATTTTGACAATCTGCAAGAAATTCAGATGTATAAAGTGCTTCAGCGGGACCGAATGGATCCGTCAGATCAAGCATCATTAGGTCATATTTTTCGCTGGAGTCCCGAACAAATTTCATTCCATCAACGATTTTTAATTGTAGCCTCGGATCCTGAAAAGCCCCTTTATGAACACTCTTCAGGTGCTCTTTACAAAAATCAACTACATCCTCATCGATTTCAGCTAAAACAACTTTTTGAATACAGTTATACCTTAGATACTCCTTTAATGCTCCGCCGTCTCCTCCACCAATAATTAATGCCGATTTAGGTCGACCATGCGAAATTGCAGCCGGGTGAACCATGTTTTCATGGTAATAGAATTCATCTTTTTCCGAGGTCATCCAATAATCATCTATTCTCAAGGCTAATCCGTAAGATTCGGTATCAATCAACTCTATTTTTTGATATTTGGATTTTCTTTTTGCAATTAATTTCTTTGTTTTTACCCAAAAACCACTGCCTGAATTTAACTCTTCGGATATGTATTTTTCAACCCGATCGTCTTTGTTATTTCCCATTACCGCCTCTCAAGCTCTTGAAGTTTTATTCTTGCCGGTAGAAATAGTTTTTTCAAATGTCTGAAGAGCTCTCTAGCCTGAGGTCTATTATCGGTACTGTAACTACATACATAAACATCGGTGCTGACGTATTTAACCTCTGGCCATGTGTGTACAGCGATATGAGACTCGGCCAACGCAATGATTCCGGTAACCCCGCCCTCTTCAAATTTATGGAATTGACTTGCAACAGATGTTAAATCAACTGTCTCAACCAACTGTGAAATATTTTTCTTTATCAACTCTAAATCTACTAAAAACTTACTGTCGCAATTACATTCGTAAAAGTCTCCAATAAGATGTAGACCCGGGAATTCTTTTCCATTCATCCGGGATTAAACTCCAAGGAACTCGAACTTGTTAATTGTCATTTTATTAAACTTTCTCACCATTCGTTATATTAGCCTAAGCGAACTTACCTGCACAGCCACATCTAAAAGTGGCAGTTTTTTCCCCTACAGCGGGGTCAAAATTGGCAATTAAAATCTTGCAATTATCAACTGGTGGCACTACATAGACCCAGAAAATGCCCCGCCATCTATCAAGAAGTTATGACCAGTTATATATCCAGTATGAGCACTACAAATGAAAGCACAAAGTTTACCAAACTCTTGGGTGTCGCCCGGCCTACCCGCCGGAACCTTAGCAACTTGGAGAGCTGTGTATTCTTGCTCACTTATCTTGCACATTTTGGCACCTTCACGCATTCTCCACCTCATAGTCTCGGTGGAAAACAAACCCGGGAGAATGTTGTTTATTGTCACATTTCGATTGATTGTTGTCCTTGAGACACCGGCAACGAAACCAGTCAAACCACTTCTCGCCCCATTTGATAGCGCTAAAATATCAATTGGTGCTTTAACGGCTGCCGAGGTTATATTGATTATTCTCCCAAACTTTCTGCTCAACATTCCATCAACAGTAGCTTTTATAAGCTCAATAGGAGTAACCATATTAGCATTGACCGCTCGTTGCCAATCCTCTGGAGCAAAATCTCGAAAATCGCCTGGAGGAGGACCTCCAGAATTTGTTATTAGAATATCAGGAGAGGGGCATGCCACTAAAATATGCTCTCTGACCTCCTCTGTAGTGACATCACCCGTAATAGCAACAACTTTGGAGCCAGTTTTACTTCGAATTTGCTCTTCCGTCTCTTGCAGTGTTTCCTCGTTCCTCCCATTTATATATACCTCTACACCCTCCTCAGCTAAAGCCAAGGCACAAGCTTTACCGAGGCCCTTACTTGAAGCACATACTATTGCTTTTTTATTTTTCAACCCTAAATCCATAGCAGTCCTCCAAAAAAAAACGGTATTATAAAATAATTTCACGAGTCGCCAAAATTCAGGCACAATTAAATTTAGGAACGTGATGGCACTTGAAAATACAATGATAAAATCATTTATGTCAATGGGATTACTGATAGGAGCACTGGGTCTTACTGGCTGTGCTACTGGCCCAAACCCCTCTGATCCTTTCGAACACGCTAATCGGCAGATTTACAAATTCAACGACTCCATTGATAAAACTGTAGCTCAACCAATAGCTAGGACTTACAATCGTCACACACCGAATATCATAAAACAGGGTATCAGAAATTTCTTCCAAAATTTGGGTATGATATCGACGACGCTTAATAATATCTTTCAGCTCAAGCTCCAGAAAACTCCAGATGATCTTCTTAGATTAGCTATTAACACCACCGCAGGGGTTGGTGGTTTATTTGACATCGCATCACGCATGGGGATACCGAAAAATAACGAGGATTTTGGCCAAACATTAGGATACTGGGGAGTAAGACCGGGCCCCTACTTCATGATCCCCTTTATTGGTCCCAACACTTTGAGAGATGGCATTGGACGTCCGATTGATGTCATCGTAAACCCAGTTAGTAGCTTAATAGATAATTCATCCACAACTTACGCGTTATCAGGCATTCAAATCGTAGATACCCGTGCTAGGCTTTTGACTGTAACCGACATAGTGGATCAACAGTTTGATCCATATACCTTTATCAGAGACAACTATCTCAAGAGGCGGGAAAACCAGATACTAGATCAAAAACCGCCACCTAACAGTAGCTCTCCAGGAGCAATAGTTCCACAAAAGTCATTACTCGAGATGGAAAAAGAACTTTTTGGAGACGAGCCACTAGATCAGTTTTAAATTTTTTTCAAATGAGTTTTTTTAAATTTAAGGGGAAAAATTTGGGTTTTAAAACCATTAGGTATACAATCAACTAATGAAAAGTCTTGTGTATAACAGTGGAATATTTGGAGCGATTCTTGTAATTTTCTTCTGTTTGTACTCTGGTTGGAGTTTTGGCAAAGACTACGTTATGACGCTTGCTGCAAACGGTCTAATAGTAGGAGATGAAGTTCGGGATGGCTTTTCAAGCTCATTTAGCTTGTCGATCGAAAGTGCGATTACTGATAAACCTAGCTATTTGCTAAATTCTCAGCACCGGCAGGTTAAGAGTTTTAGCCCCAACCCAAAAGCACCGACATTGAGTGGTGTCAATTGTGAACATTGGGAGGGTATCACGTCCCACAGCGACTGTAATACCTCAATACTTACCTTTTCTAGCACGGCTGAAATGCCACTTCAAACCGGATTTTCTCTTTTTGGTAGGCTTGGCTTGAAATACTTTCAAAAAGATAATGCGGGAAATATCGATCTTTTAAGACTTAATTTGAACGATATCGGAGCAACATTTGGTTTTGGCCTGAAGTTCGAATTAAAAAAAGATTGGTTTTTAAAGGCGGAGTCAGAGGGTTTTGCAGATCAACGGTTGGATTTTATGGGAATCGGCTCGTCACTCATTTTATCCGAGCCTAAGCACTCTATCGGATTATCGGTTCGTTTTTAGCGTGATCCTTGTTTATCGCCACAATAAGGATACCGAAAAAGATTAAGAGACCCCCTATAGCATGATGCCCATGCAGTGCCTCACCGAGGAATATAGCGGATAGCCCTACGCCGTATATTGGCACCAAGTGGATAAAGATACCTGCACGAACGGGGCCTATTTTTTCGACGCCCTTATTCCACAGAAGATATGATAAAACCGACGGTAGCACACCGAAGTATGCCAAAACCAAAATATTTTCAAAGGTGGGCTGTATTAATCCTTGGGAAAGCATTTCCCAAATATAAAAAGGTAATAAAAAAGGGAGAGAGACAATCAACATTGCTGCTAAAATAACAGTTGGTGAAAATCCTAAACTCATATTTTTAATAGAAACGGTATACAAGGACCAGCTTATAACCGCCCCCAGAACCCAAAGATCGCCGTTATTAAAAAATTTTCTATTATCCCAGGCAATATTACTCATTCCCATAATGATAACCAACCCTAAGAATGAAATTACACATCCTAGTATTTGAGTAACCTGTAATTTTTGTCTAAAAGCGAGTGCGGAAATCAGTAAAATGAAAATAGGACTCAACGAATTCATCAGCACCGTATTATTAGCGGTTGTATAGTTTAAGCCATAATAAGTCATGGTATTAAAGCCAACAGCACCTGTAATCCCTAACCAAAGCAATTCTTTCCATTTTCTTTGAATTAAATCTTTTTGATTTATAATATTCGTGTAATCAAGCAAAAAAAGAACGATCAAGGCAATTGTCCATCTCCAAAAAGAGATGGCGACTGGTGGCATCTGCTCATAAAAACCGCGACCCAGAACTATGTTACCAGCCCAAAAAAAAGGAGCTATCAATAAACAAAGGTATGCTGACTTTTGATCGCTTGGACTAGTATATTGACCAATCACTTGTCTGGTTTCTGTATTGGAGGAAGAAAAAGAGCTGGAATTTCTACTCGCTTTTTAGCACTGCCAAATCGTTCACGATTTGGCTTTGGTGTAATATTAGTTTCCTCTGAACCTGACTCGTATGGCTTCGTGAAAAATAAATCTTTGACGTTCTTATTTATTTTCTTTCCATCAGCTTCATTACTCTCAAATCTAGGGGCTACAGATTTGGATAATTTATCTTTCAGTTCAAAATTCACCTTGAGGTTTGCAAATCTCTCAATAGCCAACAAATTAGCTTCGTCATCTGAAGTTGCAAATGAAACCGCCTCTCCACGATATCCTGCTCTTCCAGTTCGACCTGATCTATGAACATAGTCTTCGGGGTTTGTCGGGATATCATAATTTATTACTAGAGGCATATCCTCAATATCAAGTCCTCTCGCCGCTATATCGGTGGCAACAAGAATGGCCAAACTACCATTCTTAAATCTTGATAAAGCCTCTAGCCTCTCAACTTGGGGGCGATCCCCATGAATGACTCCAACGCTGTATTTCGCATCAATCAAATCTTTGGTTAATTTATTGGCACCGATCTTTGTATTACAAAATATTAAAAGTTGTTTAACCTTCCTTTCCGTAAGTAAGGTCAGCAAAAATTCTCGTTTTTTACCTTCTTCTACTTTAAAAAAACAATGATTAACCATTTTCGTTAAACTATTGGGTGGTGAGGCATCCACTTTTACAGGATGGTTTAACCACTTATCCGCGACTTTTTCAATTTCCTCTGTGTACGTCGCGGAAAATAACATCGTCTGCCTAGTTGTGGGTAAAATGGATATTATTTTGGTGATATCTGGTAAAAAACCCATGTCCAACATTCGATCAGCCTCGTCGAGAACTAAAAATCCCAGATTTCGGAAATTAATAGAGCTGTTTTGAATAATGTCCAGTAATCTACCAGGTGTTGAGACAATTATTTCCACTCCCCCGCCAAGTCTCTCAAGTTGCTCATTAATTGAGACCCCTCCAAAAAAAACTGTGGGCTTTAAATTCGAATAACGAGAGTAAGACACGACATTTTCGTAAACTTGAACTGCCAGCTCTCGGGTAGGCGTCAATATAAGACATCGAACCGGGTGTTTAGCTGGCGACATACTTGGATTTGCGTAATCCAAAAGTCTTTGCAAAACAGGTAAAGTAAAGCTAGCTGTTTTTCCAGTTCCGGTTTGAGCTGCTCCGATGATATCCCTGCCAAGAAGAATAGGAGGAATAGCCTTTTGTTGGATTGGTGTAGCTTTGCTGTAGCCTTGTTCTTCTACAGCCTTAACGAGCTTTGGGTCCAAACCCAGCTCGGAGAAACTTTTCAAAGTAAATACCCCTTCAAAATCTTTCCATCCATTACTATCACATATTGGTATAATACACCATGAGACTCCCCATAGTTTAATGGATAAAACAAGGCCCTCCTAAGGCTTAGATATTGGTTCGATTCCAGTTGGGGAGGCCAACTTCACTTGAACTATACATTAAAATTGAGGGCATATCTTTTAAAAAAATCTGCCTAATTGAGTTTTAAATGCAACAGACAACATAGTTACGTTTTAAATAACTCCCTTAATGCGTAGCGACTGTAACTAAATTCAACATCACGAGGTGTCAATGGCGATAGTCTCGGTATAGTGAAAGGATTACTATTATGAGTTACTAAAGCCTCCTCTGTAGAGAACCCCATTAGATAACCAAAATCCAAAAGTCTTTTTTTTGCATAGCTCGTATAATCATTTCGCTTGCCATTTGGGAATGCAAAATACTTACACGCACCAATATTTTTCTCTATTTGCCTTTTACTTTCTTTCAGCTGATGATCTATTTCGCGATGGCTCTGATTTTTGTGTAGGATCATATGATCATCACAATGAGATCCTATAGTTGCTCCATATTTTGTAATAGCTTTTAATTCTCCCCAAGTCATTGGTGCGTCTGAAGAATACTTTCTTTTTATATCCACCAAGGCTTTATCAGAGAAAAGTTTCCGAAGGTCTTGAGTTATTGACTGAACAATTTGTTGATCGGCCGTCTTGATAATTTGCGCTATTTGCCTACCAGTATCTATCCGATCTGAGGCATTGTAAAGGCTGTAAGATTTTCCATTAAACGACAGATTTAGTTGAGAACATTTCGTCTCATTCAACAAAGCTCTCAAAAAAAAAGTGGGAAAGTATTCTCCCGTAGATATGTGTTTAGTGCTAACGAATATGGTGAAAGGAATGTCAAAATCATTCAAAAAAGGAGCTACATTGATGAGATTATTTTTGTAACCGTCATCAAAAGTAATTAACGCGGTTTTTGATGGCAACTTCTTTGATAAGTACAAATCATAAAAGTCGTCTATACTCAAAATCTCAAAATGTTTCTTGACGTAAAGGATAGTTTCTTGAAATTGGGCGAGAGGATAATGGTTAATTTGAATATCACTATTAATTAAATCCTTTTCAACTCCATGAAAATACAAAACCATTGTTTTTCCGGGCAACAACTTAGAGACGAAGTCTTGCCGAATTGGCAGACTCATGAAGTTAAAAACTCTTTTTAGGCCTTTTTTAAACGCCAAAATCTCCTCCTAAATAGTTAAATGAATTCTCACTTTCATAAACTTGCTCCTTTAAACCCCATTTTATATAAAAATTCGTAGGTTTAATTTCATTAAGATGTCTAATTTTTTCTATGTATCGATCAATGATTGGATTAACGCTTTTAATTGCAACACACAATATTCTTTGTTTCGAGCAATAAACATCTACCGATTTCATTAATTGCACAACGCTTTCTGGATAATCTTTGTTGATCCAAATATCAACACAATAAAGTGCAGGAATAAAACGTTTCAGCATAGTCTTAATAAATATTGCAAAACCGACAAGTCGCCTATTTATATAAACTCCAAAGAGTAATTTTGTAAAACTCTTATTTTTGAAGCAATACCAATTTACCCAATCCGAAGTTCGAGCCAAGGTAACATAGCTCCCCTTTGTATCATCCCACAAGTAATCGAACGATTTATCAGCTACGTTAAGGAGACGACATTCAAATTGTGCTTTACCCGTAAACTCATGTCGCGACGGCCAAGATAAATCTTTCGTAGCTTTAAAGACCTGATTTATTGTGTTGGCTATTTCTCCCATATACTTTAGATGGCTGGTAAATATATAGCTGATCCGGGTATTACCCAGATTTTTAAATCTCAACGTCTGAAGAATTTTAGCTACTTTGGAATTTGGTGTACTATCAATCACGATTTTATTCTTGGCTACAGTCAAACAGGCCGTAAGTAATCTCAAGCTTTCGCCTCGTGCCTCAGCGTTGACACGCCATGTCGACATGTTAATAATCTCAATGGGGCTATCAAGGTCCGGCAAATAATAAGTTGTCGGAATATTTCCTAAAAACCCAATAATATTTTGAGAATCTCTTAGTATCCAACCTCTTGGACTATCTCTAGAACATGCAGGGTTATTATCCCACCAATGCCTCAAACGCTCTAACCAAAAAACTTCAGTCTCTCTGTCGCCGTCGCTATTCGACGATAGATATGCCGATAACTCGGAATAATCGCTCCCGTCAACCAGTACTATCCTATTCATTTTTTTGCCATAGATCGGCCATCCTCTTATTTTTCCACCTTAACCAACATTTTTTTTGCATTTATAGTTAATTATTTTGGCCAGTTCTTAAAAATATTCCTAAATATCCAATTTACTCGGGTTAGTTGACCCAAGCATTAAACATTTCGTTTGAATCACAGTAATTTTGGATAACTAAATGTTAGCCTCACTTACTTACTTTTTTTAAAAACACGTTTGGTAATAATCATACTCTCTTGTATCGATGACCAATTTCAACATTTTTAACACGTAATCTTTTTGGAACCATATGCCGAGGTAATCTGGAGGAGAGAAAGGCTTTTAAAGTACTTTTATCTATCACTAGATCTGATTTTGGCTGAACCGTCAATTCAATATGCTGACCAGTAATTGGATTGGATTTTCCCACCGCCTTGGCAAGCGCCACATCCTCGAATTCTAGGGCTACGCGCTCGATCTCAGATGCCATGAACTTAAGACCACCAACATTAATGACCTCAGAGGTCCTCCCCGTGATTTTAAAATAGCCGTCTTTGACCTCCACAATGTCATTAGTGTTATACCATCCATCCTCATAGAATGGACTGGGAGCGTTTAGATAGCCAACCATCCTATTTTTACTCTTAATTTCAAGAACATTTTTCTTTATACGGGTTTCTACACCCTCCCCCCCAATCTTCATGAATAAACTATCTCTACCTCGGCTTTTTACTCTAACTATTCCTAACTCAGACATACCAAAAGTCTGGCGAAAATCAATTTCCGGCAAAAGCTCGCACAACCTATCCAATGTTGGCTGATCCATTCGTTCCGTTCCGTATGTAATAATCCTCAAGGATTTGGGAATTTGGCTTGGTATGAGTCCACTAATTAACATCATTCGTAGAAAGGTTGGAGTGGTAGGAAGAACCTCAACCTCGTTCTCTCGGCAAGCTCTCAATATATCTGATACATCTCTCGAGTCGGGAGCAATGATGATCCCTTTGTTGAATAGAGTGTGAAAAAGGGTATTGAGGCCTCCAATGTGGTCAAATAGCAAAAAGTTGATTGTTCGAAGAGTTGGGCGAGGAGTTTCAAATCTTTTTAAAAAACTTGTGAAATCGTGAAGAATTGCTTTTGGCCTTCCAGTTGTTCCAGTTGAAAAAAGAACGATACCAGCATGTCCCTTCAATCGGAGCTTTTCAACCAAAGAGTGCTCTCTTTTCGGGTGTATTTTCCTGACTGTACCCCCTTCTATCACAGTATCTACAAGGGCGTTTTCAAAAAAGTATTGATGTTGAAGTCGAGTCTCTTCCGTGAGAGGAACTAAAATTACCTTCCTATCTAGCAATTGTAGTAACAATGATATTGAAATAGGATCAAAATCTCCGATCAATGCAACCACATCACCGCTTTTGATTTTATCGATACCTTCAATAGGAACAGATTTAATATCACTAAATTTAAGATTTCCAATCGACGAAATAAGGAAAGGGTCATCAGTGCCAGCCCACTTTTCCGCTAACTTATTTATAAGTCCTGTCATACACCACCCACATGAAAAACTTGACCGCTGAGGGAGTACGCTTTTGAGTCGAGAAGAAGCTCAACTAGGTCACAAACTTCACTTTTTTTAAATTGTCTTTGGAAAATTTGGGTATCTGTTATTTTTTTTATCTGTGCTTCCGAAATACCTCTCAAAAGATCGGTGGGTACTGGCCCGGGCGCTATGCAGTTTACCCGTACGTTGAAATCAGCAACCTCACGGGCAAAAGTCCTAGAAAAAGTTTCAACCCCAGCCTTAGAGGCAGCGTAGACTGACTCCCCTTTAAGAGCAAGTGAAACAGCTATCGTTGAAAAGTTAATGAAACAACCAGACTTTTGGCGAAGCAAAATCGGTGCGAAAAGTTGACAGCAAAAAATTACCCCCATA
>MDTD01052951.1_pt1 | contig 11074 bp, 14 predicted proteins | sample 811221 | NCBI WGS metagenome assembly MDTD01 (sample SAMN05326646, study PRJNA326480) | marine metagenome | isolation source: seawater | place: Pacific Ocean: South West | collected 2011
CTAGCATATCTCTCTGTTAAAAGATCTTTATTGTTTTCTTCATTTACAGCAATGTTATTCATAGTACATTTTGTGCTTTCTTTAATTTATTTTTATATATTATATTTATATAAATAATTATGTAATAAATAGGAATCATTATGAAAGAAAATAAAAAAACAAATAAGCAATTTACACAAACTGAAAAAGCTAAAAGAGGTTGGTGGTTTTCTGTTTTTTTTATGATACTTGTAGTTTGCTTAATTATATTTCTATCTTTTGTTAAAATACAAGAAGATAATAGAGACGTACTTGTAGGACTTATAGGAATGATTACAGGAGCAGTTTCATCAATGTTGGCAATTGCAAGTGGTCGTGATCCAAGTGAAGTAGAAGAGCTAAAAGACAAATTATCTTCAGCTAATGCAGACAGAGCTGCTTTAATTGCAAGATTAAGAGACTGCCAAATACAACTACAGCTAAAAAATGAACAAGTGTTTGAACTTCAAACTGCAGTGATTGATAAATTATCAATGTTTACAAATTCAAGTCCAATAAAAACAAAAACTACAGAAAATATTGTCTTGCATGATGATGTTGAAACTTGGATTCCAAAAGTTGACAGAGAAGAAAACATTAAATAAGGAACGATAATGGATATTAAAGATTTTATAATAAAAAAAATAAATGAAAATAGTTTAGAAGAAAGTGAGAGTAGTAATCAAGATGTAGAGCCAAGAACACATAAAAGAGTTGATCACGCAACATTCCAAAGTTATCTTAAAAACAACATGAATAATCCTGAGTTGAACAAAGAATTAAATCCTAGAGAGTTAGTTGGTGTATCTACAAATAAAAATTTTTCTATTACTAGAAACTTACTAAATCTTGGCAAGCTTAGTATAATACCTGTTACAATATCAATGTTAGTTGCTTCAATGACATTTTTAGATACACCAACTTCATCTGAGTCTGATAGAGCAAATACAATTAATAAAGTAGTTGAAGAATCACCAAACTATGCAAAGCAAACTATTAAAATAAAATTAAACAATCTTCAAAATAAACAGAAGTCTTTAACAAGTATTAGCAATCCTAATATAAGGGTAGCAGATAAAATAAAAACAGAAAAAGAAAAGACAGAAACAGAAAAAGAAAAAACAATAAAAAAGCTTAAACCTTCATCACAAACTATTGTTAATTTAATGAAAAATGAAAATGAAGACATGTATAAAGGTAAAGATAAGTTTTCTGAACCTTTTTGGGATGTTAAACAATGGACTGTAGGATATGGTACTTCTATAGAAGGAATTAATTCTAAAGTAAAACAATTAGAAGAAATAGAGCCTACAAAGGGTTGGGTAGCTAAATTTAGAAGAATTCATGGCAATATACCCGCACATCCAGATGATTTAGAGCCAGGAGTAAATAAAAAATTCCCGTTAGGTAGAGTATCTCACAATACATCATTAGCTGCTTTAGAGTATTTTCATAAAAAAAATAGTGAAAGATTAGAAAAAGAATATAACTTTATTGAGATTATGCCTGAAAATGTAAAAGAAGCTATTTATGATATGTCATTTAATATGGGTGGTAATTTTTTTAGCAAGTTTGTAAAGTTTAAGAAAAACCTTGAAATAGCAGGTAAATTACTTAAAAAGCTAAAAACACAAAGACTGTCTTCTAAAGAAAAATTAAAATTAGAAAAAAGAATTAATATTTACTTCATAAAAGCAACAAAAGAAATAATAGACTCAGACTATTTTAGAGAAAGTCATGTTAAAAGAAAAAATAAAATATTAGAGAAACAAAAAGAAAAGCAAAAAGAAAAGAAAAGTTTTAGATATCCTAAAAAGTATATTGAAGTATCTAGACCGTACAAAATGATAATGTTGGTTATTCAAGGAAGTCAAAAGACTCTATCACCTAAAAAAGAAAAGCATGCTAAAAAACTAATAAATGATGCTTATAAAAAATATAAAAACGAAGTTAATGAAAGCTTACTTGTAAGTTATATTAAACAAATAATACTATCTTAATTAAAAATATATTCAATTACGTTTTTACAGTCTTGATCTAATACACTCTTTGCAAATACCTCATCACATGACTCAAGATCTGGTAACGATGCACCTATACACTCACTAATATGCTTTCTTGCTTCTTCACAATAATCAATATCATTATTTTTATCTTCTTGAATATTGTCTTCACAACCAAAAAAAACTAAAGCTAATACAAATAATAATAAATTTTTCATTTTAATCCTCTATAAAAAAATTGTTAATTTCATTAGTATAATTATTAAAAAAAGGATTAAAATGAAAAATTTATTAGCAATAATCATAGTACTTCTTTCATCTTCAGTTTGTTATTCTCAAGTTAATATTGAAAGTAAAAGAATCGATAACAAAAAAACAATAACATTCATGTCAGAACTTGGAATAAAACTTGACAAAGGAAATGTTAAAACTTTAGAAGTAGATTTTAACAAAAGACTAGACATTAATATAAGTAAAAACAACAAACTTTTACTACTTGCAAGATATTCATACGGAGAAGCAGATACCGTAAAGTTCAAAGAAGAATCATATGCACATGCTAGACTTACTTCTATGTTATTTTTTAAAAAAAGATTTGGGTTTGAAGAGTTTTTACAAATACAACAAAATGAATTTTATGACTTAAATTCAAGAAAAGTAATAGGATTTTCAACAAGAACTCACACTTATATGTCAAAAAATAAAGCTTTAAATTCTTTTTTAGGAATAGGTGCAATGAAAGAGTGGGAAGAATTAATAAATGATAGAAATAACACAAATATTAGATCAACAAATTACTTTACAATAATGACTGAAACTAAAGATAAACATAAAATAATATCTGTTACATACTATCAGCCTCTATTTACAAATATTAATGACTATAGAATTATTAGTGAAAACATTATAGAATTCGCATTAAGTAAGATTTTATACTTAAAAAATAGCTTAACTTATCAGTTTGATTCAAGACCACCAAAAAACATTGATGAAAATAATCTTTCTTTAAAAGTTAGTTTTATATTAAAATATTAAGATATTTGTGCATATATTTTTTAATTATTCCTTGATTTCTAAATTATTGATACCTAAAGATAATTTTAGCAAAATATTATTATAAATTAATTCTTCATCTCTGTTCCAATTATTTTGATTAATCATTTTTTTTATAGTATTTGAATGGATGTTAGTTATTGAACTAATTTTTTTAGAATATTGATTCATTATTTTCAAGTATCTTTTATTAACATTGCTAGTATAATCTTGCATTGCTTTTGATATTATTTTAATATCTTTTACTTTGAATACTTTTTTTAATTCTTCACACATGATCAATATTTCATCTAATTCTGGCTTAACTATTTTTACTTTATTAATGTTATCTTTTATTTTTTTTAATTTTTTCTTGTTAATTTTTTTTTGCTTTTTGTTTTTGTCTGTTTTAAAAACAAATCCTAGCTTATCTTCAGGTATTATAGAAATCAAATAATCAACAACATCAACAACATTATCAACTTTATTAATTATATCTGATGATTTAAATAGTTTTGTATTTTTAACACTATTGTTTACTAATAGATATGATGATTCTAAACTAATATGTCTAGTTTTTCTAGCTTTGCTAATTAATTTTAATATCTTTAAATATTTAAGTATAGGAATGCAAGTTATTGCATTAAAAATAACAATACCTCCGTTTTCTAAGCTTTGATTTTTATTAAAGTCTTGTATAGAACTAAACAAATCAGGTAAATTAGAAAACCCAGTAGGGTCAGATACTTGAATAGCAATCCAGCTAGCTTTTAAAACATCATCAACTTCTACTTCTTCATTTATGAATCGATTCCATCCTTCGTTAAGTTCTATAAACTCTTTTCTATTCATGATGAGATTTTATCCTTCTTATTTTTAACTTACAGTTTACTATATATATCTTTTAATAAAGATTATTTTTCCACCAATTATCAAAACTACCATATTCAATCTTTTCATATAAATCATCAGGAATACTTCCAATACATCTTGAATTAAACCACTCACCTTCTTCAGACCATCTATCAAGTCTTTCATGTATTATTTTTTCTCTCCACCCCATATTTTCAAAAGAAGCGATTAATTTAAGCTTATTCGCATTGCCCGTTTGAAGCTGTTTTAATCTTCTTTCAGGATTTTTAGATCTACCTATCTTTATCATTCCGGTTAAATCTGACTGTATAAAATACAAATAATCTTTTTTCATTAAAAACTCCTAAAACTATATTGTAAATAATAATCTCTATATATACAATATAAAAAAAGGAAAAGATATGAGAAACAAAATTTGTATTGGTCTAGACTTAGACCCAGAATCTAGTTTATTTAACTATTATAGAATTATTGATCAAACAAAAGACTTAGTATACTGCTACAAAATAAACCCAGCATACTTCTTAAATAATCAAAGAGTCTTAGATAAAGTCGTAAAACAACTAAACTATGTGGGGGCAAAGTGGATTTATGACGGAAAGATAGGTGACGTTATTCACACTAACGAACACTATGCATATTATATATACAACGTACTAAAAGCTTCAGGAGTTACTCTAAATCCATACGCTGGTAAAGAAGCGCTAACTCCATTTACAAGATATGGTAGTAAAATGAATTTTATAGTTTGTAGAACATCTAATCAAGGATCAGATTATATACAATCTGAAATGTACAATAAAGTATATGATGTAGCAAAACAAACAAACTCAGGCTTAGTTATTGCAGGAAATAAAGAAAATTATCTTGAAGATGCTGTAAAACATTGCCCAAATACTGAAATTTTATCTCCTGGTATAGGCATTCAAGGTGGATCAATAAACAAAGAAATTAAAAATGAAAATATTATATATAGTATTTCAAGATCAATAATAAATAGTTCTAACCCAAGAATGGAGTTAGAAAAGTATGTTTCAAAAAAATAATCTATTAGACTTGTTAATAACTAATAAATGCATATACTATGGAAATGATATAAAACTTTCCTCTGGAAAAATAGCAAATATATACTATGATATAAAAAAAGCAGCAGGAATACCAGAAGTATTTGAACATATTATTAAAGAGCTTAAAAATATAATACCTGAACATTCTTCTATAGTTTCTGTGTCAACAGGAGGTATTTCTTATGGTGCTGTTTTAGCAAGTATATATAAAACAAGCTTCGCTTATGTAAGAGAAAATGAAAAACAGTATGGAATGAAAAATATTGTAGAAGGATTTATAGATATCAATAAACCGATTTATATAATTGATGATGTATGTACTACAGGTAAAAGTATAATTAATGCAAAAAACGCAATAGGACACTATAATAATACATGTAGCTTAGTATGTATAGTAGATAGATCAAATATAGACTTGGATATAAAGTCAATAATTAAAATAAAATGATTAATAAAATAATACTTTCACCACCTTTTAGCAACATATATCCAAATATAAAAAATACAACAAGAATAACTGGTACTTATACGCTTGACAAAAGACCTGGTTTGTATAGAGTAATTACTACATTAAAAAAAGTAGAAAACGGTTGGATAAACAATGTAGGTCTCAGAAATCCCGGGATAGGAAAATTTAACAAAAATAATACAATAATATCAGTTTCAATACAAAATTATAAAGAGTGGTATGATTTTTATAATATACTAAAAGATAAAAATAAAATATACAACATTAAAGGAATAGAATTTAATATTAGCTGCCCTAATCATAATGTTTCAAATGTAAATTCTAGTATTATTAAAGAAGCAAAAGAGTTATTTAATAATACAATTATAAAGATACCACATGATATAGATTTTAAAGAAATAGAAAAAATATTAGATTTAGAGGCTGATATTATCCATGTTAGCAATACAAAGAAAGTAAATTCAGGTGGCTTGTCTGGTAAATCACTTGTAAATAAAAATATCGAAAATATTAAGTTTATTAAAAGTGAGTCTGATACAAATGTAATTGCTGGAGGAGGAATATATGATTTTGAAACATTTAAAAAGTATTATAATATTGATGCAGATTATTTTAGCTTAAGCACATCACTATTAAACCCTTTAAAATCATTTAGATTAATCAATCAGATGTCACAATATCTGAAATTAAATCAAAATCATATATCCTAGATGATTCCATTAAAAGTCTAGACTCAAACCAAAGATCACCGTCTACTAAAGGCATAAATAAGTCTGATATATTATCTATTCCTAGTTTTACTTTAACACCTTCATCTAAAAGTATATTTATAGGTGCTATTGAATTATGTATAGGAGAGTTGCTAGAGCGTTGCTGTTTCATACTTATTGCAGCACTTGGGCAAACTATAACATTTACTCCTAAGTTAACCATTCGCTTGGCTTGATATCTTATATAATCTTCTTCTTGACACGATAAAGATATACAATGAACTAAGTTAACTTCTTTTTCTAATTTGTGTTTATCTATCATATCTAACACTAGCTCTGTTTCTTTTTCTGTTGGAATATTATTTTGTCCTACATGAATATCAACAGGTTTGTCTAAACTTTTAGAAAGATTAAACAATATATCAATATGTTTTTCTGGAGATGAATCACGATCTGGAAGTCCTCCAATAAAATCAGCTTTTTCACAAGCTTCTATAAAGTTATATCTACTTTTTTTATCTTCTAACCCTTCTAGCGGTTGTATTGCTAAATCAATTTTTACTTTGTCACTATAAACTTCTTTTAACTTAATACCTGCATCTATACATTTTTGACCTACAATACTATCAGCATCTACAAATGTTCTAATATATGAAACTTCTTGTTTTAACATATTAGATACACATTTAGACATTCTATTTAAAAGATCAACTTCGTTATAACTTTCTTTAAACTCTCTATATATTTTCCATTTTTCCTGTAAAGAACTTTGTGATCTTTCTAGATTTTTTTCATTAATTAAATATGACTTATCAAAATGTGCGTGATAACACTTAAATCCACCCTTTTCACGAACTCTTTTTAAAAAAAAATCTTTCATCTATTTCCCTTTTTTAAAATTCTATTATAAATATGAATTTAGTTTTATAAATCAATATAAAACTTTATAAAATTTTATTTATGGAAAATAAATACGTAATTACAAAAACACAGCTAAAAATGATCAATATACTAATAAAGACTATAGAAGAGTCGATTAATAGAAAAACATTTTCAGAAGATGAAATAAAAAATATTTTAAAAACTATAAAAATATTAAATTCTTATCCTAATATTTGTTAGATATACTTCTTTTATATAGTTTTTTAGCTAATTCCTTTCCTCCTTCTATATCAGAAGGAAAGTGCACTCCTGTATCTATTCTTGATTGACTAATCATGTTAGCTAAATTAAGAAACTCATCTTTTAATTCTGGAAACTCGTATGAAAGTTTGTAGGCAATATAGTAACCTTGAGCTGCATGGCCTGATGGATATGAACTAGTATTTGCTGAAGCTAAATTGTCACTTTTAAAATCGATATTGTATTTTTTAGCTAAGTTTTTTGGTCTTAAACAATTAAAATAATCTTTATGATACAATATAGAATCAACTATATCGTTTTTAAAGTCATTGATTAAATCAATACATGAATCATATCTATTTTGTGTAATAATATCATCAAACATTTCTGATATATTAACATCTAAATCATTTAGTAGATATTCATCATTAAATTTATTATTATATTGATTTTTTATTTTTGATAGCTCTTTAACTCTATATGATTCTGAAGGTGGATTACTTATTAATATTTCTTTAGATAAATTGTTTTTTTCAAAATAAGGTCTTAAAACCAACTCAACTGCATTGTGTAATAAAGTTTCTAAAATTTCTGATTCTTCTTCATCTATTTCAAGACTAAAAGGCATATCAACTGATATTTTTACATTTTTTGGATTAGTTGATGTATGAAATATTGCACCACTAGTTAAACACTTTGTTGAGTTTTGCTCTTTTAGTATTTTTCTTATTTTTGTTTTTAATGATAACAAAGACATTATAGACACTTCACTTATTATTTATCTTTTATTAATTTCCAATTTTTATCTACAAACATTTCTTTTGTAAATTGATCAGCTAAATTTTTAGCTTCTTCAGCTAGTTTATCTATTTCGTCCTCAGTTCTTTGAATTTCTTTTTTAAGTGAATCAATTTCACTTTTAAAGTCATCTGCTACTGATGTAAAATTATCCCATGACTTTAAAATAATTTCTTTATGCTTTTCTTTTTTTTCAACAGACAATTTTTTATTTTCTATTGTTGAAATCATATTATAGTATGAAGATGTTTTTTCAAGCATTTTAATATGATTAATCATTTTATTTAAAGTTGACTGTTTTTCTTTTTCTCTTTCTTCTAATGCTTCTTTTAAAGATGTTAATGCTGCCATCTTTTTTATCATTTTTGACGTAGCTGAAACTGTTCTTTTTCTAAAGTCAACATTTTTATTCTTAAATTTTTTATCTAAAACTACAAAAGATCTTTTAGTTGCATCATCATATTTACCTTCTTCTTCATTTAAGACTTTTTTTATCATTTTTCTTACTTTATACTCTACAATACTCATAAGTTAGCTCCTGATTTATTTTAATTATTTACATATTAAGTATTCTATAAATTTAAAAAATATTTAATGATCATGATCATGATGATCGAAATGTGTTTTTGATATTTGTATTATACTGTTAATATTTCTTTTAATTTTTCTTTTAGAGTCTTTTAACCATTTTATTTTATTTTTAGACGAGTCATATTGCGGAAAGTCATCAATATTGTGAAATATCATTTTATTTAATTTGTAGATTACAGCTCTTACTATTTTTTTGTTTAATGAATCTTGTTTTACTATGTAAAGTAATTCTTGCATGATACCATATTGCTGTATTCCTACCATATCAGTGATAGTATATTTCATAATGTTGTCTAAGTTTTTTGTTAAAAAATATTCTAAGCATCTATGATTATCCCAGTCATTACCCATGTCATTTCTCATCTTATCTAAATAATCATTACTAACTATCTTTGATACTAACTTTAAACTGTCACCTGTATGTTCTACTCTTTCTTCGAATCTACTCCAATATTTTTGAGATTTACTACTAATATCAATTTCAAATTTATATGTTTTATCATTAATTTTTCGTATAGATCCACCATTATATAAACTTCTTAATATTTTTCTAGCTATTATAACTATGTTTTTTTGACCTTTAGCACTTAAAATATTAAAAGTTAAAATACGAGTGAGGTTAAATTTTTCTTCTATAAGATACTCTTGCAAAAATGAAATCAAGTCATTAATTTTAAATTCTTTTTTGTCTTTATCATAGGTGTTTTTAAACCAACGAATAAATTTTCGCTCTAAATATGATATATTTTTTTTATATTTTGATGAGCTAAGACTAAAAAAATGACCTAATTCATGCATAAGTGTAGACTCAAGCATTTCTTTTTTAGACTTTTTATTCATATATAAAACTAACCATGCGTAAGTAAAAGATTTATCTGACAGTTCGAAAGATAATACTATTTTACATTTAGGATCTTTTTTCTTGATTTTGTTTTCGTAAAACTTAATACTTGATTTATACCACTCATCGACAACTTCAGCAAAGATATCTCCATGGAAGTGTACGCCGTTAGCTGTTTTGTATTTGTTGATACTCTTCTCATATTCTTTAAAAAAATTCGATAGTAAACTCTTGAAATCATTTTTAATTATATTTTTAATATGTAATATATTGTTTTTATTTACTTTACTTTTATTGTAATTAAATTTTACATTTACTTTGTTGTATATCTTTTTAAACAATTCATTTTTTAATTGTTCAGGCATAGTAAATTCTTCATCGTACTTCAAAACTATAATAACATTATTATTTTTTATTTTAGTAGTAGCTACAAATTGTTTTTTATTAATGATTTCTTCTATTTTACTTATAACTGATTTAGTATCACTATCCAAATTAGCTATATCTTTCGACTTAACACCCCATTGTTTCGAAACTTTTTTTACAATTGCTTTTTTTATATAATCTTCTTCTTCTTTTTCAAGACTATTTACATGTTTATCGATCATACTAGAAATTATTTTTTCATTCCACACTGCTTTTTTATTAATATCAATATCTAAGTCTGTAATCAACTCTTGATCATAGTATAGAGGAGGAGAACTTTTTTCGTTTATATTCATTTTTTATTCCTTTATGATAACTATAATCCCATAAAGTCTTTAATGCATTTATTTCCTACAGATATAGCCTGAAATAATGGGAATTCTTGGGGTTTTATTGTACCTAATATTTTTAACCAGTCACTAGTTGGCAATGAGCATATACCTGTATCAACATAACAGTTAATGTGATCTTTAATTCCCCTGTCTTCAATTGATTCACAACTTTCTCCATAATAATATTCATACTCCATGTTGTAAATTAAACATTCTCTTACTCCATCTAACCAAACTTTACCAAATTCACTCAATCTAGGCCTAGTCACTTGTGTAAATCTATTACAATATTTTCCAACAAAGTTCATCAAGTAACCTTCTCCTCCGCATTGTGCTTTTTCTTCTAGACAATTATAATACGAACATTGACCACAATTGCTTAGATTAATTGTATCAATACAGCTACTTACTTCTTCAATTTCTTCACAAACTGGGACATGACAAAAATGTAAAACACCGATTCTACAATGCATCTTATCTAACCAAGTGTCACCATCAGATTTTTTATTTTCAATAGCTCTGTTTAAATCTTGACAACTTGTATTTAATATAATCTCAGCTGCTTCATTATCACATTCTCCAGATAAACTATCTTCTTTTAAATCAGTACAATCACTTATATGGCTTTGTGCAGTACTGCATATATCTTCTATGTAAATAACTTCAGATCTATTTTTGATAATTTTTTCTTCGCAAGATGAAATAAATAAAAACAAAAGAACAAGAACTAAATTAAGATTTTTCTTCATAACTACCTTATTGTTAAAATAAATAAATATAAATATAACCATC
>MDTD01054700.1_pt1 | contig 11074 bp, 3 predicted proteins | sample 811221 | NCBI WGS metagenome assembly MDTD01 (sample SAMN05326646, study PRJNA326480) | marine metagenome | isolation source: seawater | place: Pacific Ocean: South West | collected 2011
AAGAAGAAGAGGAAGAAGAAGAGGAAGAAGAAGAGGAAGAAGAAGAGGAAGAAGAAGAGGAAGAAGAAGAGGAAGAAGAGGAAGAAGAAGAAGAAGAAGAAGAGGAAGAGGCGGAAGAGGAAGAAGAGGACACCAAGGCTGACGGCGGCGGACTTCTTTTACCCCCTGTAGAGACGCCGCTTGGCCGGTGGCTTCAGGGTCATCCCGATGATCCTGCAGCGCCTGCGATCCAAGCCGCTTACGAAGACCTGACCCGACAGTTTAGAGAAGAGATCGCCCTGTGGAGCAACCCAGATGAAGCCCTCGAGAAGTCGATCGATAAGTACTCGGACAAAGTCATTCTGGGCTACACCGTTCTGTGGGAGCAAACCGATGAAGGGTTGACGGTAGGTAAAGCACCACAATGGATGGTGGACATGCCCAATCCGGACAGTCTTTTTCGGGAGCCAAGAGACCAAGACTTTCGCATCGGAGTGGATGACGAAGGCAACGAAACCAAGATCAAACTTCCAGCGGTTCCGGTTGCCTCCGATCTCCCGGGATGGGAGTCCATGGACGAGGATGCTCGGGAAGCAGCCGCAAAGGCGACCCTCGCTCGTGTCTATCTGCCCGAAGCCGAGGGTGGCTTGGTCTCGCCATTAACAAAGTTCATTGAGCCCAGCGAGTACCTTGCTTACTTTAGTGTTAATCCTGATACAGACGGTAAATTACGGGGAATCCACCTCCTCGCTCGGGTCCACGACGTGGTCGTCCCCTCTCTCTCTCTGCTCTGCGCCGCCGTGCACTTCACCTCCTCCTACTATCCCATGGCGAACCCTGCGCCGGGCTTCGAAGATCGTATCGCAGGCATCCGCCTAGCGAGTGAAGATTATGGGGTGAAGGATCTGCCGACGGACGTGATGGGGCGTCTCATGGTCAATTATTACGGAGGCCCAGGAGAGGTTTTCGATTATTTGAGTATTTCAGACATCGTTTACGCCATGCAGCCCAAGGAGATCAAAGCCAAGGCAGCAGCCGAAAACTGGAAAGAGGAACGAATCAAGGCGGAGATGGCTCGTTGGCAACATCTCACGAACACCGTCCACAGCAAGGTCGTCCTCTTTGGTACCACAGCGATCGGTACCTACGATCAACGGGTGACGCCCTTTTCTGCCTTCTCTCCGGGCGTCGAGGTCCATGCAACCGCAGTCCAAAACATGATCGACGGTCAGTACCTGCAGCGCCCCTGGCAACTCCTTTCCTACGAGCTGCTCGCCATGATTCTTATGGCGCTGCTTCTCGCCATCCTCACACCGAACGTCAGCATCCCTTTCAGTATCGGTGCGGCGGTCATGATGACCGGGTTTTGGTACCTGATCGACACCCAAATGCTCTTTCCGAGTGGTTGGTGGGTACATGGCGTTCTGCCCAACATGATGGTAGGTTCGATCTGGGCTTCGCTCACAGTGTTCGGTTATTTGAGTGAGGGACGGGAACGAGCCAAAACACGGAAGGTGCTCGAAGGCTACGTTAGCCCCTCTGTGGCGGCTGAGGTGATGGACGACCCCTCCATGCTCGATCTCGGTGGCGAGGAGCGAGAGCTAAGCGTTCTCTTCGCCGATATTCGTGGCTTCACCACCATGAGCGAGCAGTTCACAGCCAACGAACTGACCCAGTTTCTCAATGAGTACTTCACCCCGATGACCGCCATTATCTTTGAAACCGGCGGAACGCTGGATAAGTACATGGGTGATGCAATCATGGCATTTTACGGCGCACCCACCACTCTTGATGATCATGCGGTCCGAAGCTGTCGTGCATCCCTGCAGATGGTTCGAAAGCTGGAGGATCTCAATGCTCAATGGACCGAGCGGGGCTTACTCACCATCGATATCGGCATCGGTTGCAACTCGGGACCGATGCGGGTGGGCAACATGGGCTCCAAGCAGCGGATGGACTACACCGTCATGGGTGACAACGTGAACCTGGGCAGCCGTCTCGAAGGCATCAATAAGGCCTATGGCACCCGAATCTGCGTCAGTGAATACACTGTTGAACTCGCCAAAAAGGACATCCATTTTCGCGAACTCGATGCGGTGCGAGTGAAGGGTAAAACCGAACCAGTACGGATTTTTGAAGTGGTCGGAGAAGGCCAGGAACCGAGCGCCGACGATGGGCCATGGATCAAAGCCTACGAAGACGGACTGGCTCTCTATCGTCAGCAATCCTTTGATGAAGCCATCCAGTGCTTTCAAAAGGTCCTTAGCCTGAAAAGTGACGACTTTGCTGCCCGGGTCTTCGTCGATCGCTGCCAAGCGCTCAAAGATGACTCCCCCGGTGAGGGATGGGATGGCGTCTTTGTGATGAAGACCAAGTAAGGGCTTGGCCTAGAGCCGGACGTTCACTTTGGCTGCGCTGTCGGCTGCTTTTTGCCGAGCCTCTTCGATGCTGCTTCCCAGCGTCAGCGCCACGCCGAGGCGGCGCTCACCGCGAACCTCTGACTTACCGAAGAAGCGGAGCGCCGTATCGGGCTCGGCAAGAGCCTGAGCCACGTTCTCGAAAGACGGCGCATCGGAGGTGCCTTCCCCGAGAATGACATGAGAAGCCGCCGGGCCGTATTGACGCACATTCGGAATGGGCAAGCCCAAGATCGCTCGGGCATGAAGAGCAAACTCGGACAGGTTCTGGGAAATCATCGTCACCATGCCTGTGTCGTGGGGCCGTGGGGAGACTTCGCTGAAGTACACCGTATCCCCCTGGATGAAGAGTTCGACACCAAAGAGACCATAACCACCGAGACCATCGGTGATCTTCTGCGCCATCTCCTGTGATCGACTCAGAGCGAGTTCGCTCATGGGCTGGGGCTGCCAAGACTCGTGATAGTCTCCATCCACCTGCCGATGTCCCACCGGATCCAGGAAAGTGGTGCCCCCCTGATGGCGTACGGTGAGCAGGGTGATCTCATAATCAAACTCGACAAAGCCTTCGACGATGACCTTTCCTGCACCGCCCCGTGCTCCTTCTTGAGCCACCGTCCAACCGGCCTCCATGTCCGCCTCAGAGCGAAGTGTGCTCTGACCGCGGCCTGAGGAACTCATGATCGGCTTCACCACACAAGGAAACCCAACCTCACGGCAGGCCCGCTGGTAGTCCTCAAGGCTTTCTGCAAATCGGTAAGGGGAAGTCGACAGCCCCAACTCCTCTGCGGCAAAGCGCCGAATTCCTTCCCGGTCCATCGTCAAGCGAGCGGCTCGAGCCGTGGGAATCACGTTGTAACCCTCAGACTCCAATTCCACGAGCGTGTCCGTCGCGATGGCCTCGATCTCGGGTACGATAAAGCTCGGCTTCTCTTCCTCGATGATGGCCCGGAGCCGAGCACCATCTTGCATGGAGATCACATGGGCCCGGTGCGCTACCTGCATCGCCGGTGCGTTGGCATAGCGATCCACCGCCACCACCTCGATCCCAAAGCGCTGAGCTTCGATGGCGACCTCCTTGCCCAACTCACCCGAGCCGAGGAGAAGAAGACGAGTTGCCGTTGCCGTATGCGGGGTGCCAAAAGTGGTCATGGTTGCTCCAAACAGGAAAAAGAGGTGCAAGGAGGTCCATCCCCCACCACCAGGATGGGGGCTCCTAGACCAAGGCTTGCCCGGTGACCACCACGGATTATCAGAGCCGCCTCGAGCTGCCATCAACCCTGGGCTTGCCCCCAAGCCAAGACCTCCTCTCTGCTGTCTTCCCAAGGTAGAGAGCATGCACTAATGTGGGCTTCGCTATGACCCGTCTTCTTGCTGCCATCACCCTTCTCGCAGCCTCAGCCTGCCAGCAGTGGTTAGCGCCGATCTTTCCGGGAACACCCACCTGTCAAACCGTGACGGACTGCCAAGATGGCTGGATCTGCCATCCCGTCGAGGGCGAAGCAGAACGGGTCTGTGTCCAATCGACAGGGCCCCGTTGCGGTGATGGAGAGATTCGAAACGACATCGCAGAAGGGGTCGCCGGGTACGAAGCCTGTGATGATGGCAATATTTTGAATCGGGATGGCTGCACCAACGAGTGCAAGCCGGCCCGCTGCGGCGATGGCTATCAACGCCTCGATCGAAGCGTCGACGAGGAAGGAGGCGAGGACTGTGACGACGGCAACAACGATGACCGGGACGGCTGCACCAATGCCTGCCAGCGCGCACGGTGTGGTGATGGCTTGCTGCGCCAGGATCTCAGCGAAGGGGAGCCCGGCTTTGAAGCCTGTGACGACGGCAACCGAAATGCCCAAGATGCCTGCACTAATGACTGTCATGCTGCCCGCTGCGGTGATGGGATCCAACGAAGCGACGTGTTTGCGGGCAACCCGGCCTATGAAGCCTGCGACGACGGCAACCAGGATGATCTCGATCGCTGCGATGTAAACTGCCAACCCACTCGCTGTGGCGACGGCATCATTCAAGAGCTGGCTAACGAAGCTTGCGAAGATGAGAACGACGTGAACGAGGATGCCTGCACCAATGACTGTCAGTTCGCCCGCTGTGGCGATGGCATCCACCGTCGAGACTTGTCCGTGGGTCAGGAGGGCTTCGAAAATTGCGACGACGGCAACACTGATAACGGGGACCTGTGCCCATCGAACTGCCAGGGGGGGGTCGTCGCTCTCGTGGGCTGTCGCTCCAAGAACACGATGGTTCAGATGGCGACCGCGAGCATTTATTACTTTGGTCAGGCCAGCGATGGTGAGGTCAGGGTGATATCGACACCTAATTCCCAGCGCCCCCGGCAGATCAGTTGCGGAACCGTCCCCTGCATCCTCACGGAAGAAGGTGCCGTCCAATGCCTCGTATCACTGGCAGACCCGGAGGTTTGGGAGCCCCGTCATCCAGGCCCTTACACGGCCATCTCGAGCGGGGTATTCCACCAATGTGCCCTGGATGAGATCGGGCAGGTTTGGTGCTGGGGACATAACATCGGAGGGGCAGTCGGAATCGAAGTCGGGGACGACCCTATCGAAGTCATTACTGAGCCGACGCGGGTGGAAGGGCTGACGGGCGTCCAGCAAATAGCAGCCAATGAGATGACCACCTGTGCTCTCGATGACCAAGGGGTGATCGCTTGTTGGGGAAGCAATATGGAAGGGCAAACAGGAGCCCACATCGACATCAGCAGCCACAGCAGCCCCACCGTGGTGGAAGGGGTACCCCCGGCTCGACAGGTGATTTTGACGGGGACCAGCAGTTGTGCGCTCGTCACTGAAGAGGATGAGGATGCAGTCTACTGCTGGGGCGGTGATCGGCAGGGGCTGATCAGCTTGCTGCTTCCCCCTGTCGGCTTGCTTCGAATCCAAGGGGACGCCAGAGTCGAAACAGGGATCATCGCCCAGGATTACACAGGTCAGTTTTGGAGGCTCACTTGGGTTGGCGATGCCCAAACCGGTGCAGGAGGCTATGAGGAGTTAATGATCCCCGACGATACGCTCTCCCTGTCGACCGTCTGGGGACCCGCTGCCTGTTTCCTGAGCCCAGTGGAGGGCATCCGGTGCTGGGGTAACAACAGCCATGGGCAACTTGGGCAAGGAACGCGGCGGATCACGAGAAGAGCCACTCGGGCCCTCGGCATCAGTGGTGCAGTGGAACTAGCCCTTGGCAGAGATCACAGTTGCGCCCGTCTCGAAGATGGGACGGTGCGATGCTGGGGCAGCGACGAGCTCAATCAGCTGGGTAGCGCCGAAACATCCCCCCCAGGCTCCCTGCCCGTCACAGTGCATGAAATCAGTAACGCAGAGCAGGTCGTGGCCGGGCAGGAGCATACCTGTGCTCGTCTCGCCGATGGCTCGGTGCGATGTTGGGGTGCCCGTGGCAATGCGCAAAGAAGCCGGTTAGGCGATGGTGGCGTAAGCGACGGTGCCATCCCAATCCAGGTGGACTACCCCAACCCCGTGGAGCATTTAGCGGCCGGTGGCGAGTTCACCTTGATGCTCGGACACCGAGAAAACGGTAACTCCTTTGTCAACGGCTTCGGCGAAAACTCAGGCCGCGTATTGAGTGACATGCAGGCCAACTACAGTCGACCTGGCTATGTGGCGAGCCTCCCCCCCAGCCGGTCCCTCGTGGCGGGAGAACAGCACGCATGCGTCCACTTACAAAACCACGAGATCCGGTGTTGGGGCGAAAACAACCAGCTCCAACTGGGTCTCGAAAATAACCTAGGAGGCTCTCAAAGGCCCCCCGGAGAAGGGGAACAATGGGTCGAAGAACTGGCCATCGACGGACTCGGGCCAGTGGCCCAAGTTGCAGCGGGATCTGTATCCACATGTATCCGCCGGGAAGATGGCTCCGTCCTGTGCTGGGGCCATCCCTACTACTCCTTCCCTGAAACGCCCATTCTCCCCAGTGGATCCATCCCTGATCTCGCTGCTCAAAGTATCGCCATGGGCCACCAGCATACCTGCGCCTTAGTCGCAGGCGGTGAAGTCCGCTGTTGGGGCTGGAATGATCACGGCCAGCGAGGAGACGGACTGACGAGCAATGACCTTGAGGAACGTCATGAGCCCCGTCCCGTGGTCGGATTACCCCGTGCGCATCATCTCGTTGCAGGACATAGACACACCTGTGCGATCACAGGAGATCAAGGCGAAGTCTGGTGCTGGGGCAGGAACTCGCGCAATCAAGTGGGAAACGGGTACATCGAATCCTCTGAGACCCCTCTGCCGATTCAGGGACGACTGGGCGCCGCCGAGGCCCCCTAGCTTGCAGCGATCTCAAGTCTAAGCATTGCAGCCACTGCCCTCCCGGCGCTATTCATGGTCTCGGAACCACTCCCGGAGCGTTCGTGAGCGAGGACGAAAATGCGCCCCCAGCCGAACCGGCTCCGCTGGTGGGTCCCGAACGAACTCGTCCCTACACCAAGGCTGCCGGTGGCTTAGGGGCCTTGACGTCGGTTCTCAAAGAATCGAGCCGGCACAGTGGACTACTCCGGGGCATGCAACTGCTGGCTCGCATCAATCAACCCCATGGCTTCGACTGTCCGGGCTGCGCTTGGCCTGACCCCCCGGCTAAAGAACGCAGCGCTTTCGAGTTCTGCGAAAATGGCGCCAAAGCAGCCATTGCAGAAGGCAGTAAAAAAAGGGTCACACCCAGCTTCTTCGAGGAGTGGAGCATCGACCAACTTCTTGACCAAAGCGACCTCTGGTTGGAAGCCCAAGGCCGACTCACCCACCCGATGATCCGGGAGGCTGGTGCCAATCACTACCGCCCCCTCTCTTGGAGCGATGCTTTCCAGCGGATTGCGGACCACCTCAACGGCCTGAGTCATCCCGACGAAGCGATCTTTTATACCTCCGGTCGCACCAGCAATGAGGCTGCCTTTCTCTACCAGGCATTTGTGCGTCACTTTGGCACCAACAATCTGCCCGACTGCTCCAACATGTGTCACGAATCCAGCGGTCGGGGACTCGGGGCAACCATCGGCATCGGCAAGGGCACCGTGACCCTGCAAGATTTCGACGAAGCCGAAGCCATTTTTGTGATCGGTCAAAACCCGGGCACGAATCATCCCCGCATGCTCACTGCCTTGGAGCGAGCCAAACACCGAGGCTGTACCATCGTCAGCATCAACCCCTTGAGAGAGCGGGGACTTGAGCGTTTCGGACACCCTCAAAATCCCTTGGCCCTTCTCGGCGCCAGCACCTCTTTGACCGACCTCTATTTACAGGTTCGGATCAATGGTGATGTGGCTTTGCTTAAGGGCATCATGAAGATCCTTCTCAAACGTGAAGCGGCAGCCCCCGGAGAGGTCCTCGACCACGATTTTATTCAGCAACACACCACGGACTTTGAATCCTTCAAAGCTGCCCTTCTTCAGACACCGTGGACCCAACTCGAAACCCAGTCGGGGATCACTCGGGCCGAGATGGAAGCCGCCGCCGATATCTACGCCAAGTCCAACGCGACGATCATTTGCTGGGCCATGGGACTCACCCAGCACAAAAACGGAGTGGGCAATATCCAAGAGGTGGTGAATCTACTCCTGCTGAAGGGCAACCTGGGCAAACCCGGTGCAGGCGCTTGCCCGGTTCGAGGCCACAGCAATGTGCAAGGGGATCGGACCATGGGGATTGTCGAGCGCCCCAAAGAAGACTTTCTCGCTCGGCTCGATGGGCATCTAGGCTTCACCTCCCCCCGAGCCCATGGTTACGACACGGTGGAAGCCATCGAAGCCATGGCCGTGGGTAAGGGGCGCGTATTCTTCGCCATGGGGGGTAACTTCGTCGCCGCCAGCCCCGATACCCACTACACCGAGGCTGCCCTTCGCCGCTGCGATCTCACCGTGCAAGTCTCCACCAAATTAAACCGCTCTCACCTGGTGGGGGGACGAGAGGCTATCATTTTGCCCTGCCTAGGGCGCAGCGAAGTGGATGAACAAGCAGCAGGTCCTCAGTTTGTGTCCTGCGAAAACTCCATGGGTATTGTCACCCGCTCCCAAGGACGCATGAAGCCAGCTTCCTCCGACCTAAAAAGCGAGCCTGCCATCGTCGCCCACTTGGCCCAAGCCACGCTCGATCAACGAAGCACAGTGGATTGGCTGAACTTGATCGAAGACTATGATCGGATCCGCGCCTGTATCGAGGCTGTGATCCCCGGCTTCGAAGATTACAACGCCAGAGTCCGAGACCCCAGCGGCTTCGTCCTGCCCAACGGTCCACGGGAACGAGTCTGGGGCACGGCTTCGGGCCGGGCTCATTTCACTGTCCACCCCTTGCCCAATCTTACCTTGGAACCCGGACAGTACCTGATGGCAACCGTCCGCAGTCACGATCAATACAACACCACCATTTATGGCATGGATGATCGTTACCGAGGGATCTACGGCACACGACGAGTGGTCATGATGTCCCCTGAGGACATCCAAGCATCACAACTCGTGGAGGGGCAGCGAGTCGATCTCACCAGCCACTTCAAAGATGGCACTCGCCACGCACCGTCATTCATCGTCGTGGCCCAACCGGTCCCCAAGGGCTGTGTCTTTACCTACTTCCCAGAGGCGAACCCCTTGGTGCCCGTTGGTAGCGTCGCCGACGACAGCAAGACACCCACCAGCAAATCCATCGTGATCACCATGCGACCCAGCTTGGAAGCCCACAAAAAACTCCTCTAAGGGACGGTGCCCCTTCGAGATTAGCTCACCAACGTCGCACCTTCCCGGCGGTTCCTCCTTCCACTACACTGCCACTGTCATGCCTCGACTGCTGTGCTTCATGTTCTCTCTCGTACTCGGCTGCACCGAACTGATCGCGCCCATCTCGGGTGGCGTGGTCCCGTGTGCATCGCCCGGTGATTGCGGCGCGGGAGAGCGTTGCCATGAAGGCTTCTGCTTGCAGTCCACGGACCCCCGCTGTGGCGATGGTCGCGTGCGGGAGGAATTGCAGCCGGGCGAGGCAGGATACGAGGCCTGTGACGACGGTAACGACAGCGACTTGGATGCCTGCACCACCCTTTGCCAACTGGCCGTTTGCGGCGATGGCTTCGCTCGGATCGACCTCAACGAGGGGCAACCGGGCGCGGAGGAATGCGACGACGGCAATCAGGCCAATACCGACGACTGCAACAACGCCTGCCGTCGCTCCCGCTGCGGCGATGGCATCGTCCGCTCAGACCTCGACTCGGACCACTCGGAGTACGAGGAATGCGACGACGACAACAGCATTGCCACCGATGGCTGCACCAACCAATGCGAAGTCGCTCACTGTGGCGATGGCATCGTGCGCACGGATCGAGGCCCCGAGGACAGCGGCTACGAAGTCTGCGATGACGGGAACGATGAAGACCGGGACGCCTGCACCAACGGTTGCCAAATCGCATTCTGCGGTGACGGCATCGCCCGGATCGACCTCCCCGAGGGCAACGAGGGCTCGGAAGCCTGCGACGATGGGAACCAGGAGGACCTCGACGACTGCAACAACAACTGCGTTGGCACCTATTGCGGTGACGGTGTCGTCCAACTCGGTGAAGCCTGTGATGATGGTAACCGCATCGATGAGGACGCATGCAGCGTCGCCTGTGGAGTCGGGCCGATCCAGTTGGAAGCCGCAAATTCACGCTATGACTCAAACTATTGCGTCCGTACCGAGGACGGCCGGATTTACTGCTGGGGGAAAAACGGTTCGGGGCAAGTTGGCCAAGGAGACCAACAAGAGCGGCCCTGGGCCCACGAAGTCCCAGGGATCACGACAGCCACCCAGTTGATCAGCGGCGATGGCCACTTCTGCGTGATTCTCGAAGGGGGTGGTTTCGAGTGTTGGGGGCAGCATGGCTATCACGGAGAACAAGGGCGAGGAAGCGGGGTCAACGCAGCGCTCCCTGGCCCCATTCTCCTCGCGCCCAATCCCGACCCGCCGGCAGCCTGCGGCAACGGAATTACGGACGAAGGCGAAGCCTGTGACGATGGCAACGACATCAATACCGACCCCTGTACAAACCAATGCCAACTCAACCGCTGTGGCGACGGATGGCTCGGCCCCGGGGAGGCCTGTGACGATGGCAATGATGATGAACAAGATGCCTGTCAAAGTTGTCGGCTTCCCACGTGCGGGGATGGGATCGTTCAGGAGGGCGAGGCCTGTGATGATGGCGACAACAACTCGGACCGGAGCAGATGTACCACCCGATGCACGCTCGCCGTTTGCGGGGATGGGCACCGATTCTCGGGGGGCGAAGACGGCGGTGCAAGCAACGAGAACTGCGACGACGGTAACCATGTCGATACCGACGCTTGCTTGAACGCTTGTACCGCGGCCCGCTGCGGTGATGGCGTCCGACGCCGAGACAAGAGCGTTGGCAATGTCGGCTATGAAGGTTGTGACGACGGTAATGACGACAACCTCGACGGCTGCTCCACCGACTGCAAAGCGATTCTGAGCGATGTGGTCGCCGCCGATGCTGGCAACCGCTACACCTGCTCTGTTCACGGAGATGGGAGCGTCCGCTGCTGGGGCTATGGCACCTACGGTCGGTTGGGCAATCGGGACGTCCGGCTAAACCATGTCGTCGCCGCCGCGACGCTGGTGGTGGGTATGGAGGACGCAGTGGGCGTGACCACCGGACAGACCCAT
>MDTD01184382.1_pt1 | contig 11074 bp, 10 predicted proteins | sample 811221 | NCBI WGS metagenome assembly MDTD01 (sample SAMN05326646, study PRJNA326480) | marine metagenome | isolation source: seawater | place: Pacific Ocean: South West | collected 2011
CCAGAGCCGAAATCTGGCGCTCTATCCAGTTGAGCTACGAGCGCATTATGTATTAGTATTATAATAAATGAAAAATATCATTAATTTAATTGTTGAGCAAATTTCAGATAAAAAAAGGATTGATTCTTTTATTTTTGAAAAATGCAAAGAATTAAGCAGAACAAGAATCAAAAATTTAATCTTAGATAAAAAACTTAAAATTAACGCCAAAATTGTTAATTTTCCATCAAAAAGGATTAATATAGGAGATAATATTTCTTTAGAGGTTCCTGAGCCAAAAACTACTTCATTAAGACCATTTAATTTTAAATTAGATATCATTTATCAGGATTTAGATTTAATCGTAATTAATAAGCCAGCTGGAATAGCCATGCATCCTGGTCCAGGAAATTATGATAATACAATTGTAAATGCTTTAATAAGCCATGATGAAATGAAATTATCAAATATTGGTGGTAAGCTCAGACCTGGAATAGTTCATAGAATTGATAAAGATACTTCAGGTTTAGTTGTTATTGCAAAAAATAATTTAAGTCACGAAAATATTTCGAAACAATTTAGTGAACACTCGATTGATAGAGTCTATAATGCATTGGTCTGGGGTAAATTAAGGCCACAGACAGGAGTAATTAGAACATATATTACTAGAAGTTCAAAAAATAGACAACTGATGGATGTTAGTTTTACAAAAGGCAAAGATGCAATAACTAATTATAAAACATTAAAAGTATTTATAGGCAAAAAAGTACCAACAGTAAGTTTGGTCGAATGCAAACTTGAAACTGGAAGAACGCATCAAATAAGAGTACATATGAACTATAAGGGTAACCAAATAGTAGGGGATAAAAAATATAAGAAAAATTTCAAAAAGTTAAAAAATGTAAGTAATGAAATAAATGAAAAAATCTTAAAACTTGAAAGACAATTCTTGCATGCTAAAATCTTAGGATTTATTCATCCAAGATCAGGAAAAAAACTTTTTTTTGAGTCAAATTTACCTAAAGATCTAAAAAATATAATTAATGTGCTCGAAAAATCTGAATAATTAAGTATTGTAAAAAAATAATTGTTTATTAAATAAATATTAAATATTTATGAGTAATTCAAAAACATATAATTTACCAATTCTTTCGAATGAAGGTGGACTGGGAGCATATCTAGCTCAAATTAAAAAATTTCCAATGCTTGATGCTGAGGAGGAATATATGCTTGCAAAAAATTGGAAAAATACTGGAAATGTTAAGTCTGCAGAAAAACTTGTAACAAGTCATCTTAGATTAGTAGCTAAAATTGCGATGGGATATAAAGGTTATGGCCTTCCATTAAATGAAATGATATCAGAAGGCAATGTAGGTTTGATGCAGGCAGTTAAAAAGTTTGAACCTGATAAAGGATTTAGATTGGCAACATATGCTATGTGGTGGATTAAAGCTGCAATTCAAGAATATATTCTACGTTCGTGGAGTTTAGTAAAAATCGGTACTACGACGGCTCAAAAAAAATTATTTTTCAATTTAAAAAAAATTAAAAGTCAATTAGCACCAGATACGGAAGGTGATTTACGCAATGAACATGTAAAAAATATTGCTGAGCGATTAGATGTAAGTGAGGACGAAGTTGTTTCGATGAATAGAAGATTAGCTGGAAAAGAACATTCGTTAAATGCACCGATCGGAGAAGATGGTGATGAATGGCAAGATTGGGTAGTAGATCAAAGCATGGATCAAGAATTAAAAATTGCTCAACAAGAGGAAATGGAGCAAAGGAAAGATTTATTATCAGATTCTATAAAAATTTTAAATGAACGTGAGAAAGAAATTTTATACTCTAGAAGATTAAATGATAATCCTAGTACTTTGGAAGAATTGAGTAAAAAATTTAAAATAAGCAGAGAAAGAATTAGACAAATTGAAAATAAAGCTTTTGAAAAATTACAAAAGCATATGCTTAATTCAGCAAAATCAAAAAATTTATTACCTGCTAACTAAACTTTGAATGGATCTTCAATAAGAATTGTGTCCTTTCTTTCAGGACTGGTAGAAATAGATGATAAATTTGCTTCAACAAATTCTTCAATAAATTTAATATAATTTTGTGCTTCTAAAGGCAATTTATCAAATTTTTTTATCCCACATGTTGAAGACTTCCAACCCTTAAAGGATTTATAAATTGGCTTAACCTTAAATTGCTGCTCAGAAGATGCTGGAAGATAATCTATTCTTTTGCCATTTAATTCATAAGCTATACAAATTTTTATCTCATCAAATTCATCTAATACATCTAATTTAGTTAATGCTATTCCATTTATTCCTGAAGTTTTTATAGTTTGTTTTACAAGCACGCCATCAAACCAGCCACACCTTCTTTTTCTGCTCGTAACAGTGCCAAATTCTTTGCCTATGACTCCAAGTTTTTCTCCAATTTTATTTTTAAGTTCAGTTGGAAAAGGTCCTTCCCCTACTCTTGTTGTGTAAGCTTTTGTTATCCCTAAAATATAGTCTATTGTATCTATTCCGCATCCTGATCCAGTTGCAGCAGTAGATGCTACTGTATTAGAAGATGTTACATATGGATAGGTTCCATGGTCTACATCAAGTAAAATACCCTGCGCTCCTTCAAACAATATTTTTTTATTTAACTTCTTAAATTCATCAATTTTTTTCCATATTGGCTTGCTATATTTTAAAATTTTTGGAGCAATTTTTAAAATATCGTTTTTAAGTTTATTTTTACTATATTCCTTCTTGCCCATTCCTCTTCTTAAAGAATTATGATGATCAAGAAGAGTTGTTAATTTCAGATCTAATTCATTCTCTGATAATAGATCAATTACTCTTATTGATCTTCTTCCAATTTTGTCCTCATATGCGGGTCCAATCCCCCTTCTTGTTGTTCCTATTTTTGTATTTTCGGCCTTATCTTCTCTAAAAGCGTCTAGTTCTCTATGAATTGGCAGAATTAAGGTTGCTGCTTCTGATAAAAATAAATTTTCCTCATTAATTTCTACTCCCTTGTTTTGAATTTCTTCAATTTCATCAACTAATGCCCAAGGATCAACAACAACACCGTTGCCTATTATCGATATCTTATTATTCCTAACTATTCCTGAAGGTAGCAGTCTTAATTTATATGTTTGTCCATCTATAACTAGTGTATGTCCAGCGTTATGACCACCTTGAAATCTTATAATTACATCAGCCTCACTAGATAACCAATCTACTATTTTTCCTTTCCCTTCATCTCCCCATTGTGATCCGACTACTACTACATTTTTCATCTAAATTTTTTCTTAATATTAATTGAATTAAGGTGATTTATTGGTCCATGTCCTTTTCCATATTTTGGAGCATTACTTATTGCTTGGTTTACATATTTAATAGCTTTTTCACAAGAATTCTTTAACGATTTTCCACATGAAAAATATGTGGCAATAGCTGAAGATAATGTACAACCTGTACCATGAGTATGTTTTGATTTAATTTTTTTATTTCTAAAAATATAAAATTTATTTTTTTCTAAAAGTATATCGCATATTATTTTCGAATCTAGATGTCCACCTTTAATCAAAACATTATTTGCACCCATTTTTATTAATTTTTTTCCAGCATAGATCATATCTTCTATTGAATTTATTTTCTTTTTTACTAAAATTTCTGCTTCTGGAATATTTGGTGTAATCAAAGTAACTTTTTTAATTAATTTTTCCCGTAAAATTTTTATTGATTCTTTGTTTATTAATTTAGCCCCACCTTTGGCTACCATTACCGGGTCTAATATAATTTTTTTAATTTTTAATTTTGTTAGTGATTTTAAGACAACTTTAATCACATTCTTATTGCTTAACATTCCTATTTTTATTGCGTCAGGCTTTATATCTTTAGATGTAAATTCGATTTGTTTAGAAATTTCCGACGGTGAAATAGAGAAAATTGAATGAACTCCATTAGTATTTTGAGAAGTTACAGCTGTTATTGCGGTCATTGCATACGATCCTAACGAACTCACAGTTTTTATATCTGCTTGTATTCCTGCTCCTCCAGATGAATCTGAACCAGCAATTATTAATACTTTAGATTTTATTTTCAATTTACTTTATTGACCGTTTAACAATATTGATACATTTAGTCATTAATTTTTTATCGTTTGACTCACACATTATTCTTATTTTAGGTTCTGTGCCAGAGGATCTAACAAGAATTCTACCTTTATTTTTTAAAAGACGCTTTGCAGTAATTATAGATTTTTTACATTTCATTGAATTTATAATAGATTTATTTTTGACATTTATATTAATAAGTTTTTGAGGTATCTGTTTAAAATTATTAAACAATTGACTAGCTTTTTTCCCTTTTGTCATTGAATATAAAATCTCAAGCGCGACTAATATTCCGTCACCGGTTGTTGCAAAGTTTCCCAAAATAATATGGCCTGATTGTTCACCACCTAAATTGCATTTATTTTTTTTCATTGATTCTTTCACATATCTATCTCCAACATTAGTCCTAATGAATTTGATATTTTTTTCTTTGAATAGTTTTTCTATACCATAATTTGACATTAATGTTCCTACCACCCCACCTTTTAAAATCTTTTGTTTTTTCCATCGTAGAGCAATCGTTGCTATGATTTGATCACCGTCGATTATTTTTCCATTTTCATCACAAATTATTATTCTATCAGCATCTCCATCCAATGAAATTCCAAGGTGAACTTTTTTTTTATTAGAAAAAGATTTAATTTTATTTGGAAAAGTTGAACCACAATTTAAATTTATATTAGTGCCATTTGGATTAGTTCCAATACTAAATACTTTAGCGCCTAAAGTTTTGAGTATTTTTGGACCAGATTTATAACCTGCTCCATTAGCACAATCAATTGCGATTCTGAGCCCCTTTAACGAAAAATTTTTTGGAAAATTACTTTTTATTATTTTAATGTAATTATCATTTGCATTCTCCAGTCTCTTTACTCTCCCAAGCACACCTGGTTCAGATAAATTTTTTAAAATGTCTGTATCAATAAGCTTTTCAATTCTTTTTTCTATTTTATCAGAAAGTTTTAATCCATCTGGTCCAAACAGCTTGAGTCCATTATCGTAAAAAGGATTATGAGATGCAGTAATCATGATTCCTAAATTTGCGCTCATTTTTTTGGTAAGCATTGCCAAACCATTTGTAGGCAATGGGCCAAGTGTATAAACATGCATACCTGCTGAAGTTAGCCCTGATACAAGAGCTGGCTCTAACATATATCCAGATAATCTAGTATCTTTAGCAATGATTGCTGTTTGTTTTTTTTTCTTTAGATTCCTAAAATAAGTACCTGCCGCAAGACCAAATTTAAAAAACATATCACCATTAATTTTATTTTGGTTTACTGTTCCTCTGATACCGTCTGTTCCAAAATATCTTTTAATCATTTATTAAAAAAAATTTTATTGAAAACTTCAATTGCTTGTTTAGTTTCATTTACATCGTGTACTCTTAATATACTTACTCCTTGCATTAGAGCATGTATGCTTGACGAAATTGTTCCACCAATTCTTTCTTTGCTATCGTTTTTATTTGCAATATCTTTAATAAATCTTTTTTTAGATATACCTAACATTACTGGAAATCCGAGTGAGTGGAAAATAGATATTTGGTTTAATATAGTAATATTATGTTTCAAATTTTTACCAAAACCAATGCCTGGGTCTAAAACTATATTGTTATGATATATTTTATTTTCCCTTATAAATTTTAATTTTTTTTCAAAAAAATCATAAATATCTAAAATAACATTTCTATATTTAGGTCTGTTTTGCATTGTCTTTGGTGTTCCTTGCATATGATGTAATATAAATGGAATTCTGGATTTTTTTAATATATTAATCATTTTATAGTCATTACTCAATCCAGATACATCATTAAGTAAATTTATTTTTAATGGTAAACACTTTTCTAACACAAAACTTTTTTGTGTGTCTATAGATACAAACATTCTATTTTTTTTTGCATATTTAATTTTTGATTTTACTCTATTCCATTCAGTTAGTTTATCTACACTATTTGAGTTTGGTCTAGTGGATTCTCCACCTATATCAATAATTTCACCACCTTCCTTTTTTATTTTTTTAATTTGTTTATTAGCCAAACTTGATTTCAAGTATTTGCCGCCATCTGAAAAACTATCTGGCGTAGCATTTAATATACCCATCAATAAAGGGGTATTTTTAAATTTGATTTTTTTTACTTTTTTAATCTTTGTAATTTCCTTTAAATCTTTAAGTACTTTTTTTTTTATATATGAAGGTAATTTTCTTATATCTTTTATGTTAATTAATCTTTTTTTTTTTCTAGTAATTAATTCTATTGAATCAAATGAAATTAGCTTACTCCCATTTAATGGTAAACTGATTTTTTTTTTTAACATTTATAATTGAAATTTGACCATAATAAAAATTACACGCACGTGTGTAATATTTTATCATTTAATTAGTGAACTATTTTAGGTTTTAGTCCAATAGACCCAAGTGCCGAGTCCTTGTTTTGATCATCTTTTGCAAGATCTTTTTTGCTCTCAGGATATTTATTTTTATTGATAATATCCTCTATCTCCTCACCAGTTAATGTTTCATATGTTAGTAGAGCTTTTGCAATTTTATGAAGATCTTCAATTTTTTCTGTTAATATTTTTTTTGCTTGATTATATCCTTCATCTACTAATTTTCTAATCTCTTTGTCAATCTTTTGTGCTACTGCTTCAGAAACACTTTGAGTTTGTGTAACAGATCTGCCCAAAAAAACCTCCTCTTGATTCTCACCATATTCTACAGGTCCCATTTCTTCACTCATTCCGTATTTTGTGACCATTGCTCTTGCCAATTGAGTAGCTTGGTTTATATCAGAACCATTTCCTCCACCAGCTCCTGTAGTTATATTGTCTTTTCCAAATATTAATTCCTCTGCAACTCTACCACCGAAGCATACAGCTAATCTAGCTTTAAGATACTTAATTGAGTATCCATGTTTATCTCTTTCAGGAAGATTCATGACCATTCCAAGAGCTCTCCCTCTAGGGATGATGGTTGCTTTATGGATTGGATCATAGTCAGGAAGCATATTATATGAGACGAGTGCATGACCTCCTTCATGATAAGCTGTGAGTTTCTTCTCATCCTCAGTCATTACCATTGATCTTCTTTCAGCACCCATCATAACTTTGTCTTTAGCATCTTCAAATTCCTGATAAGTTACAATTCTTTTATTCTTCCTGGCAGCTAATAATGCAGCTTCATTGACTAGGTTAGCAAGATCAGCACCTGAAAACCCAGGAGTGCCCCTAGCAACTGTTCTTAAATTTACATCTGGAGACATGTTGATTTTTTTAGCATGTACTTTAAGTATTTTTTCTCTTCCAATAATATCTGGGTTAGAAACTACTACTTGTCTATCAAATCTTCCTGGTCTTAAAAGTGCTGGGTCAAGAACGTCGGGTCTATTCGTGGCTGCAATTATTATTACTCCCTCATTTGTATCAAAGCCATCCATTTCTACAAGAAGCTGATTTAAAGTTTGCTCTCTTTCATCATTACCGCCACCCAAACCTGCTCCCCTACTTCTCCCTACAGCATCTATTTCATCAATAAAAATTATGCATGGTGAATGTTTTTTTCCTTGTTCAAACATATCTCTTACTCTTGAAGCTCCGACACCTACAAACATTTCAACAAAGTCTGATCCTGATATTGTAAAGAACGGTACTCCAGCTTCTCCTGCAATTGCTCTTGCTAATAAAGTTTTTCCAGTACCCGGAGGCCCCACTAATAAACATCCTCTTGGAATTTTTCCACCAAGTCTACTAAATTTTCGTGGATCTTTCAAAAATTCTACAACCTCTTCAACTTCTTCTTTCGCTTCTTCAACCCCAGCAACATCTTTAAATGTAACTTTACCTTTTAGTTCATTCATTAACTTTGCTTTAGATCTTCCAAAACCCATTGCTCCGCCTTTGCCTCCTTGCATTTGTCTCATAAAAAATATCCAAACTGCAATTAATAGGAGCATAGGAAACCACGATAATAAAATACCAAAAAGTGATGGCATCTTTTCTTCTAATGGTGAGGCAGAAATACTTACCCCCCTCTCAGAAAGTTTTTCAATTAAATTTGGATCATTTGGTACGTAGGTAGAAAATTTTTGTCCATTTGAAAAAATACCATTTACATTGTTTCCTTGTATTTCAACTTGAACTACTCTTCCGTTTTCTACTTCAGATAAAAATTCAGAAAAAATTATATTATTTTTTTGATTAAAGGATCCCTGTGGGTTTTTAAACATATTATAAAGTCCTATAGTTAGTAAGACTATAATTGCCCACATTGCTAAATTTTTTAAATTCATAACTTAATATATCGTAATTAAGAATTATTATAAATTAAACAAGTGTTAAATTGTGGCAAATTTAACTTTTTTTCGATTTTTCTTTGGTAACTACTACAGATTTATGTATTTTTTCAATAACAGTGCCACCTAATGTCGCTTTAAACTGTTCTTTATTTTTTAATTCCTTAATTAAACCCATCATCTTTTTCCCCCTTGGAGGATATTCGTTTTTACTTATTTTTTTTATTAAAATCGAAAAAGATCGAAAAACAATCTCCTCAGGATACAAGAAAAACTTTGATCCTATTATAAATTTTTCATCACTAATGAAAACATTTTTTAAAATATTTTTTTCAACAATTTCTGAAATAGCTTTATTAGTTGAAGCTAAATTATTTAATGTGAGTTTTAATTTATGAAAATCTAGACCCTCTTTTTTAAATTTAGAAATTAATTTTCTTATTCTAACTCTTTGAAACTTTTCTATCTCATTTGATGGATCTTTTACATAAAAATCAAAAATATTGTGCGTAATATAATTTAAATCATTTTTCGTAAAATTTAGTAAAGGTCTTACAACAAAAAATTCATTTCCTTTGAAAATAAATTTTTTTTTTGTACTCGAAAAAGAAGAAAGCCCCTCAGTTCCTGAGCCTCTTAACAATCTACTAAAAAAGGTCTCGTAAAAATCGTCTTGATGGTGTGCAGTAAAAATATTTTTGATCTTTGATTTCTTGCATTCTTGAAACAAAAGTTCGTAACGTTTTTTTCTTGCTAAATTTTGTAAATTTGAATTCGGCTTTTTACCTGTCCATTTTAAAATTTTTAGATTTATTTTTTTTTGTTTCAGTTGTTTTTTTAATAATTGAGCTTCAACCTTCGAGTTTTTCCTTAAACCATGATCTATATGGTAAAAATGAAACCTAACATTGTTGTTTTTTTTTGAATTATAGCAAGATGCTAAAAAACATAATGCCATACTATCCGGTCCTCCTGAAACGGAAATTGCAACTTTATTCGAACAACTCAAATACTTGAAACATTTTGAAAAGTTTTTGTAAATTTCAAAAATTTTCTTATCTTTGAGAATTTTTTTAAAGTTAAAATTATTATGTATTGTCTTTTTTACACTCAAACTTTTTTTCTTCATATTTTGCTTTTTGAAGAATAGATTGGGATGCTTTTGGATATTCTTTCTCTAAACTCGTTATCATCATACAGCCTTGATCCTTTTCTCCAATTTGAACTAAGGATACACCTAATTTTAATAAATTGTCAGCTGCTTTTTCACTATTTGGATATTTTTGATAGCCTTCTAAATAAGCTGAAGCAGCATCTACATACAATTGTCTAATCCTAAATGTTTCTGCAAACCAATATTGTGCATTACCAGCAAGTTTGTGATTAGGATTAGTTAGTACAAATTCTTTTAAAGCTCTTTCTGCAGTATTATAGTCGCCAACTTTTAAAAAGCTAGTAGCAAACTCATATTGTTTTTCTGGTGTCTCATCTGGCAATAATTTTTCGACACTCTCAACATTCTCCAAAATTACTGTAGAAGTTGAGTCGACAGATTGTGTTTGTTGTGTAGTTTCTGAAGTAGTCATATCTTTATATGATATACTTCCTAGATCTTGAGGCTCAGAAGATCCAGGCAAAACTTTTTCATCATCTGAAATATTTTCAGTTAGATTTGCTGCGCCTGTGCTTACAACATTTCCAATAGTTTTCTCAACTTGTTCAAAACGAAGTTGATTATCGGATTGTAATTTTGTTAATCTATTTGAAAGCTTATCAAGCTTGAAATTAATTTCTTCAAATTTGTTTGTTAGATCTCTAAATTGATTTTCAATTTCTGAGAGTTTAAGAAGATGTCTGGTTAAAGCTTCCTCAGAACCGTTTTCTATTAAATTTACCTCATTTGAATTAGAATTTTTTTTATCAAAAGAATCTGAATAAACTGCCCTTTCCAAAGTTTTGATATCTTGTTGTAAAGCTTCTAAAATTTGGAGAACATTATGATTATCAGAGTACACATTTCCAAAATTTGAAGCGAACCAAATAATAATAATTAGTAATTTGTAAATATTTTTCTTAATCATTAAGAATTATAGTTTTTAGATAGAATGATGGCAAAAAAAAGACCCATTACTTTAAAAAAGGAATGGGTCTTTAAATTTTATATATTTTATTTAATTAGCTTTTACAGTAACAGATCTTCTGTTTTTTGACCAAGATAAAGGGTTTGAACCTGAGTCTACTGGTCTTTCTTTACCGTAACTAATTACAGAAATTCTATTTTCTGAAATTCCATACGTCATTAAGTAATCTTTAGCTGCATTAGCTCTTCTTTCTCCTAAAGCTAAGTTGTACTCTCTTGTACCTCTTTCATCCGCATGCCCTTCTAGGACTACATTTATGTCAGAATTTTTTCTTAGCCAAGCTGCTTGCTTTCTTAAAGTGTCTCTTGAAGCAGTAGTTAAAACTGACTCGTTAGTTGCAAAGAACACTCTGTCTGGAACTCCATCTGCTAAATATTCTACAGTATCTGTCCCTGTATATACGTCACCTTGTATTTGAGAATCGATTTTTGCAGCTTGTTGCGCACACGCTGATAAAAGTAATGCAAAAATTGATGCTAAAATTAAATTATAATTTAACTTTTTAAATATCATACTGCTCCTTAAATTCTTTTATAATGCTATTAG